>Ga0209039_10000911_pt1 | contig 28519 bp, 29 predicted proteins | sample BogFormECP12_OM1_FD_188238 | JGI IMG/M metagenome (GOLD analysis project Ga0209039, IMG submission 188238) | Bog forest soil microbial communities from Calvert Island, British Columbia, Canada - ECP12_OM1 (SPAdes) (version 2) | ecosystem: Environmental > Aquatic > Freshwater > Wetlands > Bog ... | reverse complement strand
GAAACGAAGATGTTTGGTCGGGGCGCGCGGATTTGAACCGCGGACCCCCTGCGCCCAAGGCAGGTGCGCTACCAGGCTGCGCTACGCCCCGACTGTATTCCTCTACTGATTTTAGATCACTTCTACGAACGGCACCACGGCGGACTGCCCGCTCTTGGTGCAAACTGTCTTAAAACTCGCTGGCCGCTCGTTATGAGCGATAGAGATGGATTCAATCGCTCACGATATGGCATAAATGGCATAAAAGGACCGACCGTTGCCGAGAATCAGGGTTGTGACGGCTAGGGCGCCAACTGTGAGTAGGGATGGACGCGCTCACCTGGGCCAACTGCCTTCCCGTTTCTATGCGGGAGGTTAACAGCCTAGGGCTGCCGCTGGCGGACATCGGCTTGCTCTCGCAGCAGGGAGCGACGACTACTGCTGTGCGTATCGTGACAGTCCACACATTGTCCTTTCACGGCTGGCGAGTGCTGCTGCAATTCGGCAGATTTCTCATGGCAGGCGAAACAGATCTTTTCCTTCGGCATGGCCAGATTCAGCGTAGTCATGTCGCCTTCCGTCTTCGCCAGATGGCAGACCGTGCACGAAAGCGCCATGGCGGAATGCACTGACTTACCGCTGGTTTTATCAGCGTGACAGGACGAACAATTGGCATCCTTGGGGAGGATGCCCGGGTGCTCGATGGTGGAGGCTTGCAGGGCCGCCGCCAGCAGCACCAAAAGGGAACCGAGCAGCGCGCTGGGCGTGTGCTTCATTGCAGATGCCGCCTCCGCCGCTGCATTGCCCAGGATGAATTGCCATTCCGCTCGGGGTTAGCGGTCATCATCACTGTCACTGCCGGCGGAGATTATGCGCGTGACCATTGGAAATCTGTGGTTAAAATCACGGACCTGAGTATGCGGAGCACAAAAAGCTAATGCAATAATGCTTTTATGTTACTGGAGGCTGGCCCACCCGCGAGCGGCCCAGTTCGCGGCTCAGTCGTCCCGCCTCGAACTTCTCCCCGGCGGTCCCTGATCTTCCGTGACCTCGGCAGGATGCTCCTCACTTGCTAAGCTCCGACTGAGTTCCAGGAGGGCCCTTTGCCCGCGACCGCTCAGAAACCCGCTCACCAATCCGCTTCTCAAGCAATGATCAAGATTCTCTATGGCGAGAGCGACGAACACACACTCTCCGCCCAATCCGCCGAAATCGCCAAAGCCGGCCATTGCGTGACCACTGCCCTCAACCGCCATGGCGTTCAGGAAGCCCTTCGCGGCGATGCCTTTGACCTGGTCATCCTCGGCCCTACCTTGTCCAAGGACGATCGCCATCACCTGCCCTACATGGTCAAGAAGGCGCACCCGGGAACAAAGGTCCTGGTCATGCACGCCGGCACGCACCATCACGAAGTGGACGCCGCGGTCGACCCCAGCATGAGCATGCACCGGATCCTCGAAAAGATCGCCGCCCTGCTTCAGCCCGCGCCCGCCCGCTAACCGCCAACCACTTCATTTTTTTTGCGGTGTCGTAGAGACGCGGCTTGCCGCGTCTCCTGGGCACGCTGAGACGACGCGAGCCTCATCTCCGCCGCTGATTTTTGCCGGAGAGAAGTTCCCGAAACTTAAAATGGGCCGCCAGCCAAGAAGCGGTGACTCTTCCTTGGCTATCGGCCCATTCGATCCGGACTGGGATCGGAGGTAATATCTCTATGCTATTCCCTCCGCCTCGATTGTCAAGGGTCAACTTCCATGCTTCCCCAATAATCCTACCTGTTTCCTTTCGGGAAATTTCCCGCCGAAAACCGCTCCAATCGTTGACACTCACCAACCTACAGTGTTATTTTTATTGGTTTTAGAAGCTGCGCTTCTACCGGCAGGATCGGCCAGCAAGACCTAAGGATTCGATCGTCAGTTTGATCATCACAAAATGGACCAGACACTCCGACAACTAGGCGAATTACTGCTCGGAGCCGTGCCCACCGTCATCCTTCTGGCAACGCTTTACATCCTCTATACGTTTCTCGTCCATCGCCCGCTCACCGCCGTGCTCGCCGAACGCCGCCGTCGTACCCAGGGTGCCATGGAAAAAGCGCGCGCCGACATCGCCTCCGTCGAAGCCCGCACCGCCGACTACGAGCAGCGCCTCCGCGAAGCCCGCCAGAAAATCTTCAAGAACCAGGAAGCTCGCCGCCAGCAGTCCACCCAGTCCCGCACCCAGGCTGTCGGTCAAGCCCGCACCCGTGCCCAGGAACAGGTCAAGCAGGCCCGCGCCGCCATGGAAGAAGATAAGCAGCAAGCCATGTCGAAGCTGCAAACCGACGCCGCCAGACTCGCCACCGATATCGTGCGCGCCGTCTTGCGCCCCATGGCATCCCCCAGCCAGGTCGGTGGCCAATGAACATGCAGCAAGAGATCGTGTGGGGACGGGCGCCGTCGCGAGCCTGCCCTGAGCGAAGCCGAAGGGTCCAAGCCGAGCGCAGCTCGGCAGTTGCCTGTAGTTACAGCAACTCTGGATGCGCGATGATGAAGCTGAAAGCGACGCCGGGAATCCTCCGCCCACTGCTGACCCTCGCGCTCTTGGCATTCGTGTCGGCGTTTCCTGCACCAGCTTTCGTCTACGCGCAGGAATCTTCCGCCGCGCCGCCTTCCGGGCAAACCGCCGCAGCACCCACATCCGCAGCGCCCGAGCAAAAGACTATCCGCGGAGAACTCGCCCATGAGACCCGCGAGTCTACCGGAGAAGACCAGGAAGAGAACGCAAATCTTAAGTACGCCGCGCCGGTCCGCTGGCTGGCACGCAAAATCGGTCTGAGCGTGCATCAGGCGCACATGCTGGCGCTCAGTCTGAACTTCGCCATCATTGTCGTCGTTGTGTTCTGGGCCGCGCGCAAGTTCGTGCCCGGCCTGTTGCGCCACCGCAGCCAATCCATCCAGCGGGCTTTGGAAGAAGCGCGCGCTGCCAGCCAGGATGCCAATCGCCGCCTGGCCGGCATCGAGAATCGCCTCCGCCAGTTGGATGTCGAAATCGGACAGATGCAGGCCACCGCGGAAAAGGAAGCCGAAGCCGAGGAAGGCCGCAGCCAGAAAGCCGCCGAAGAAGATATTCGCAAAGTGGTGCTGGCCGCCGAGCAGGAAATCGCCGCCGCCGCCAAGCAAGCCCGCCGCGAATTGTCCAACCACACCGCCGGCCTGGCCATCGCCCTGGCCCGCAAACAAATTACGGTCGATTCCAATACCGACCAGGTACTGGTCCGCACTTTTGCCTCGAAGCTGGCGCCTCACAATAATGACGACGGCGGAAAGGACGGCCGCTAACCATGGCTTCCGTAGTCGGCATCTATGCCCGCGCCTTCGCCGATGTAGTAATGGCGCCGGTTGCCGGGAAAACGGCCAGCCACCTCGATCCCGCGCGCGCGTTGCAGGAATTGCACAGCATCGAAGCCCTGCTCAAGGAAAGCGATCCCTTGCGCCGCGTCCTCGAAAACCCGTCCATTCCCGGCGACCGCAAACGCGCCGTGCTCGATGCCATCACCACGCGGTTGGGTACGACCAGACAAGTACGCAATTTCATCGCCGTACTCACCGATCACAGAAGGCTGCCGCTGTTCAGTGAGATCCTGAAGCATGTAGAACAGGAATTGAACGACCGCCAGGGCTTCGCCGAAGCGCAAGTAAGCACCGCACGTCAACTGAGCGACCCGGAGAAACAGATGCTCGAAGCCGAGATCGCAAGAATGACCGGCAAAAAAGTCCGCGCGCGCTACCAACAAGACGCCGCGCTGTTAGGCGGAGCAGTGGTGCAAGTAGGCAGCACCATCTACGACGGCTCGGTAAAAGGGCAGTTGGAAAAAATCAGGGAGCAACTGGTGGAAAGCTAGAGAACCGCTTCTGGCTTCTGGCTGCTAGCTTCTAGCTTGAACCCGAAGGGCAGGTAAGCCGCGAAAGAACCTGGGATTCGTATCAGGGCATCGCTTCAGCGATGCCACAGGGTTAGAAATCAGAAGCCCCTTTAGGGGCTGGGTATCGAAGAGCGAAAGGCGAGAAGCTAGAAGCTAGCAGCAAGAAGCTAAGAGCTGACTTTATGGCCCAAATCAGAGCAGACGAAATCACCCAATTAATCCGCGAGCAAATCGAGAACTACGAATCGAAGATTGCGGTCGACGAGGTTGGCACTGTCATTACCCTCGGTGACGGCATCGCCCGTGTCTACGGCCTCGACAAGGTCATGGCCGGCGAGTTGCTCAGCTTCCCGCACGGCGTCGCCGGAATCGCCATGAACCTCGAAGAAGATCAGGTAGGCGTGGTCATCCTCGGCGAATACACCGGGATCGAAGAAGGCGACGAAGTCAAGCGCACCGGCCGCATCGTGAGCGTGCCCGTCGGCGACGCCTTGATTGGCCGCGTCGTCAATTCGCTCGGCCAGCCCCTCGACGACAAGGGCCCGATCGCCACCGATAAATTCATCCCCCTCGAGCGCCTCGCTCCCGGCGTCGTTGCCCGCCAGCCCGTGCGCGAGCCCATGGCCACCGGATTGAAGGCCATCGACTCCATGATCCCCATCGGCCGCGGACAGCGCGAACTGATCATTGGCGATCGCCAGACCGGCAAGACCGCCGTTGCCCTCGACACCATCATCAACAACAAGGGCAACGACCTTATCTGCATCTATAACGCCATCGGTCAGAAGCGATCGTCGATTGCCCAGGTGGTCAAGATTCTCGAAGATGCCGGCGCCATGGAATACACCATCGTGGTCGCCGCTTCCGCTTCCGAACCCGCTCCCATGCAGTACATTTCGCCCTACGCGGCCTGCGCCATGGGCGAATTTTTCCGCGATGCGGGACGCCACGCCCTCTGCATCTACGACGATCTTTCGAAACACGCCGCCTCCTATCGCGAAATTTCGCTTTTGCTCCGCCGCCCTCCCGGCCGCGAAGCCTATCCCGGAGATGTTTTCTATCTTCACTCGCGTCTGTTGGAGCGCGCCGCCAAGCTCAGCGACCAGAATGGTGGTGGATCGCTCACCGCGTTGCCCATCATCGAAACCCAGGCCGGCGACGTTTCCGCCTACATTCCGACCAACGTGATTTCGATTACCGACGGCCAGATTTATCTGGAAACCGACCTCTTCAACCAGGGCGTACGTCCCGCCGTAAACGTAGGACTTTCCGTGAGCCGGGTCGGCGGCAGCGCCCAGATCAAGGCCATGCGCCAGGTCGCCGGAACCCTCAAGCTGGAACTAGCCCAGTACCGGGAACTAGCCGCCTTCGCCCAGTTCGGCAGCGATCTCGACAAAGCCACGCAACAGCAACTCAATCGCGGGAAACGGCTGGTGGAACTCCTGAAGCAAGGACAGTTCTCGCCCCTCCCCTTCTCGCAACAGATTCTGATCATCTTCGCCGGCACCAGCGGAGCGCTCGACGACATGCCGGTCGAACAGGTACGCGACTTCGAGAAAGACCTCTACAAGTACGTGGAAACCACAAATCCAGGCCTGCTAAACACGATCATGGAAAAGAAAATTCTGGACGACAATCTAAAAGCAGATTTGTCCAGAGTAATAAAAGAAGCAAAACAGCAGTTCGTAGATGCAAGGCAAGCAGTAGCAAAGTAGCTGTGACCTGCTAGCTTCTAGCTACTGGCGAGCCATTGATGTGAACATGCTCGCCAGAAGCTAGCAGCCAGTAGCCAGTAGCGAATTCATGGCAAACATCCTCGACATCCGGCGCCGCATCCGCAGCGTGGTCAACACGCGGCAGATTACCAAGGCCATGAAGACCGTCTCGGCCGCGAAGCTGCGCCGCGCGCAAGAGGGCGCGCTCGCCGCGCGTCCCTATTCGCAGATGCTCACCAACGTTCTCAAATCGCTCGTCTCGCGAGCCGATATCTACGATCCGGCCACCGGACTGCCGCGTCATCCCCTGCTCGCCGAGCGCCCGGAAAACAACATCCTGCTGATCGTAGTCACCGGAGATAAGGGCCTGGCCGGAGCGTTCAACACCAATATTCTGAAGATGGTTACGAAATTCATTCAGTCCAAACCAGATCGGAATATCGACCTCGAATGCATAGGGCGCAAAGGCCGCGACTTCATGCGCCGGCGCTACCCGCTCGTCCCAGAGAGGCCCTCTGCCGATGGAGCGACGGGCGTCTCGCCCGTCCAGCCGGGAGATGAAGTTACGCCACCACGCGCGGGTCGAGTGCAGATCGTAGGCGAATATGTCGGAGTTCTAGGCAAAGTTGACCATAATTTTGCCAATACTCTTAGCCAGAGCGTGATCGCCCGCTACACTCGCGGCGAGATTGACGGCGTCTACATTCTCTTCAACGAATTCAAGTCGGTCATCGCGCAACGCCTCGTCGCCGAGCGCCTGCTGCCGATCAAGGAGATCGGAGAAGTCGACGTCCAAATGGCGGAAGAGCCTTCCGAAGAGGAACGCAAGAAGAGAATCGAAGCGGCGAAGTCGGCGGGCGTCGGCCTGCGTCGAGCCGATACCAGCGCCGTCGATGAGGCCGCCGTCAGGTTCGCCACGTTGCCGGTGGATTACATCTACGAGCAGAAGCCAGAGCAACTTTTTGAGGGTATTCTGCCGAAATACATCGGCATCCAGATTTTTCACGCGCTGCTCGAGTCCGTAGCCGCCGAGCACGCCGCCCGCATGACGGCGATGGATGCGGCAACCAGCAACGCCAGCGACATGATCGATTCGCTGACGCTGATCATGAATCGCGCGCGCCAGGCCAAGATCACAAAAGAAATTATCGAAATCGTAAGCGGAGCCGCAGCACAGTGAATCGACAGTTAGCAATTAGCACTTAGCAATTAGCTTGGAGCGTTAAGGTTCTTCTAAATGCTAACTGCTAAGTGCTAATTGCCAGATTTTGAGGTCTTATGTCAGAAAATATCGGAAACGTAATCCAAATCGCAGGCCCCGCCGTGGACGTGCAGTTCACCGAAGCGGCCATGCCTCCCATCTATCAGGCCCTCCGCGTCGTCAGCGACGGCTTTACCGTCCCTTCCCCCATCAACGTAATTCTCGAAGTGCAGCAGCACCTCGGCGAAGGCCGAGTCCGCTGCGTCGCCATGGAAGCGACCGACGGCATGGTCCGCGGCATGAAAGCCATAGATCAGGGTGGACCCATCTCCGCCCCAGTAGGCCGAGGCACGCTAGGCCGAGTGATGAACGTCATCGGCGAACCCGTGGACAATCTCGGCCCGATCGCCTTTGAGAAGAGAATGCCAATTCACCGCCTCGCGCCTGCGTTCGATGAACAGTCGACCACGGCCGAGATGTTCGAGACCGGAGTAAAAGTAATCGATCTCATCCAGCCCTTCCTGAAAGGCGGAAAGATCGGTCTCTTCGGCGGCGCCGGCGTAGGCAAGACCGTCGTCATCATGGAACTGATCAACAACGTCGCCAAGCAACACGGTGGATTCTCCGTATTCGCCGGAGTAGGCGAGCGTACCCGTGAAGGCAACGATCTTTGGCTCGAAATGAGTGAGTCGGGAGTAATCAAACCCGGCAAACCCGAAGAGTCAAAAGCCGCATTAATCTACGGACAGATGACCGAGCCCCCCGGAGCGCGTCTCCGCGTTGCGCTAACCGCGCTGACCGTAGCCGAATATTTTCGCGATGAAGAAGGCAGCGACACTCTGTTATTCATCGACAACATTTTCCGTTTCACCCAAGCCGGCAGCGAAGTATCCGCCCTGTTAGGCCGCATGCCCTCCGCCGTCGGTTATCAACCAAACTTAGCTACGGAGATGGGGGAGTTGCAGGAGCGGATTACTTCTACTAAGAAAGGGTCGGTAACTTCGGTGCAGGCGATTTATGTGCCGGCGGATGATTTGACCGATCCGGCGCCGGCTACTACGTTTGCGCATTTGGATGCCACGACTGTACTTTCGCGCGCGCTGACGGAGATTGGAATTTATCCGGCGGTGGATCCGCTGGCTTCTACTTCGCGGATTCTCGATGCTCGGATTGTTGGGCAGGATCATTACGATGTGGCGCAGATGGTCAAGAAGACACTACAGACTTACAAGGACCTACAGGACATCATCGCCATTCTGGGCATCGACGAGCTTAGCGAAGACCAGAAGGTGACGGTGGCGCGCGCGCGCAAGATCCAGAAGTTCCTCTCGCAGCCGTTCTTTGTGGCCGAGCAGTTCACCGGCACTCCGGGACGCTATGTGAAAATCGCCGAGACGGTGAAAGGTTTCCGGGGCATCGTGGAAGGGAAGTATGACGACATTCCGGAGCAGGCTTTCTACATGAAGGGAACGATCGAGGAAGTGCTGGAGACGTCGGAGAAGATGAAGGGCGCGGCAGCGTAAGATCAATCGCTGGTCGGTAGTCGTTGGTCGTTGGCAAAGGCCCAGCGGCTGACGTTCTGGGCTGAGGACTAACGACCAACGGCTAACGACTAACGACTAACGACTAACGGCCAACGACCAATGGCTAATACTTTCGAACTCGAAATCGTTACTCCCTCCCGGCTGCTGGTGAAGGACGCGGCCGAGGAAGCGCAGATCCCGGGGGTGAGCGGGTATCTGGGGATTCTTCCCGGACACGCTCCTCTGATTACCGAGCTTGGCGTCGGTGAAATTACTTATAAGGCGAGTGGCGCTACGCACACGCTGTCAGTGGCGTGGGGATTTATGGAAGTGCTGCCCGACAAGGTGACGATCCTGGCGGAGGCGGCGGAGCGTCCGCAGGAAATTGACGTAGAGCGCGCACAAAAAGCCAAAGACCGGGCCGAACAGCGACTGAAGAGCAACGATCCTCAGGTGGACTACACGCGTGCGGAAGACGCATTGCAGCGCGCGGAAACGCGTCTGAATGTGGCGAAAGAAAAGTAACGATATTCGATGCCCAGCCCCTAAAGGGGCGTCTGATTTCGAAAGACTTACGGCATCGCTAAAGCGATGCCCTGATACGAAACCTGAGTTTCTCCGCAGCTTGTGAATTCGTGCCCTTCCACGAATCCTGCCGAGCTTTGCTCGGCTGGACGGCCGAGGGCGGCCGTCCCTACGCGAGCGGTGCCGCTACCGGCACGCGGGCGAGGTCGCCCGCGTCCACACGGGCTGGGGGTGGTTCATGGTGTCCTCTGAACGGAATGCGATTCTAGGGACGCTGCGGGGGCTCATTTCGGGGGAAGGAGATCTAACTCTCTATCTTCTTGATGTACAGCCGAAGGCCGGCCAACACTATCGCGATCGCGATGAGGGATATTCCGAGCCCGACCCGGCGATAGTTGCGCTCAACCATGGCTTCTTTCCCCGCTTGCAGGTTCTTGGCGGCGATTTTTAGGCCGGCTTGAATATCCTGATCCACCAAGTCCGTGCGGAAGCTATGGATCGTGACTCGAGCCTTGGTCAGCGAATCCCGTGCCTGATCCTGTCCCAGCCGTGCCTCGCTCACCTCCATGCCAGAAGACTCGGCGACACGGAGAACCTGTTCCGCGCTTTTGATGGCCTCGTCCAATCGGCTCAAGCTGTTTAGTAATCCTGCCCTTGCTTGATCACATACGTCACCTGGGCTATGACACCGCATGCAGACGGCGTCGGGACCAGTGCCAAGATACGCGTCCGTCGGATGTCTGATGCCATGATTGCTATGACACACGACGCATCCTGGAAGAGAAGCCGCTTCAAAGGCCTTTTTGTGCGAACTTTTTTCGTACATCTGGGCTTGGAACGCGTGACAGTTCGAGCACACATTCTGGACCCTGTCTATTCCTGGGGGCGCCGCGCCATGGTTTCCATGACACGTTGAACAGGTTGGCGCACTCAGATCGCCTCGCACCGCCAGCGCCTGGTGGTGCACGCTCGCGCTGTACTTTGCGAACTGATCCGTGGGAATGGAATATCCCTTCATGTAATCCGCATCCGCATGGCAGCGAGCGCACGTGTTCGCCACGTTGACCGGGTTAACCGTGGAACGGGGATCGCTGGGCGCCCTTAGATCGTGGACACTATGACAATCCGTGCATACTGCAACCTTCGTGTCTCCAGCCGCGAAGCGCTTGCCGTGCACACTGGTGCGGTACTGGCCCAACTGGTCCGTGCGCAAGCTGGGGTTGAACTGCCGAATATAGGCTGGATCAGAATGGCAACTTCCGCACAACTGCGGGATCTGCTTGCGATCGATCTTGCCTTTCCAGCCCGCCTTTCGGCTCATGGCTTTGTCGGGATCGTCGCTGGTTGGGTCGCCGCCGTGGCAACTGGTGCAAGTCAAACCCTTTTGTGCGTGTATGTCCTGGCTGAACTTCTCCTGGGTCACTCCCAGGGGATCGGGCAAGGCGGAGTGACAGTCCAGGCAGGAGTTCGTGGTTTGCCCATACCCCAGGCAGGCTGCGAGCAGGATGAATCCGGCCAGCCCGGCATAGCGGGCCGCGCGGAACGGTCGGAGCTTATTTCGCAAGATGGCCATAAACACTCATACCTGCCACGTACGCCAGAGCAAAGACCGCAAGCCCAGTGATCCACCGCCTGGGGCGCGAGGGGTCGTCACTCTCAAAAAAAGGCAGCAGCAGCCACAACAGGCCGATTAGGCCGAAAGCAAGCACACCCAGAACCTCCCCGTCGATGAACCACACTTTGGGCGGGATGAGCTTGAGCGTCTGGAACATGAAGAGGAAGTACCACTCGGGCTTGATTCCCGCTGGGGCAGACACAAAAGGATCCGCCTTGACACCGAGGTCCCAGGGGAACAGTGCCGCCAACGCGCCCAGTGCTCCCAGGGCCACATACCAAGCCATCAACTCCCGCAGCGTGAAGTTGGGAAAGAATTTCATTTCCCGCTTTGCAGACGGATTCGCGGTCCACTGCACTTCCAGTTTCGGGGGAACGCTCATGCCCAGGCGCTGAACCAGCAACAGGTGCAACAGGATCAGCAAGGTTGCAATTCCGGGTAGAACGGCGACATGGAATCCAAAGAACCTGGTCAGCGTGGCTCCCGTCACCTCTTCACCACCGCGGAGAAAGATCATCAGGGGCTTGCCGACGATCGGAACCTGCCCGGTAATCTCGGTGCCGACCTTGGTGGCAAAGAAAGCCAGGGTGTTCCAGGGCAGCAGATACCCGCTGAACCCAAATCCCATGACAAGAAATAGCAGAATCACACCGCTGACCCATGTCAGCTCACGCGGTTTGCGGTAGGCTTTGAGAAACAGCACGCTGAACATGTGCGCAAAGGCAGTAAAAATCATGAGATTGGCTGACCAGGAGTGGATGGAACGAACCAGCCAGCCAAAGCGCACCCGGGTCATGATGTACTGCACGCTCTCGAAGGCCTCGTTGGCGCCCGGCCGGTAGTACAGAAGCAGCAGGATCCCGGTCAGCACCTGGATCACGAACAAGAAGAGAGTGATACCCCCGAGGAAGTACCAATAGGAGAGGCGGTGGAGAGGAACAGTTTTCTTCCGCAACGGGGCGATCAGATCATCCCATTCCAACCGCTCGTCCAGCCAGTTGCGCAGGTTGCGTAGGAAGCTCATCTTAAGCCTCGCGCCGGCGCCTCACGAATATCTCGTCGCCGCGCACCTGCACCTCAAAGCCTTCCAGCGGGCGCGGCGGAGGACCTGAAATGTTTCGGCCGTTGAGGTCGTACTTACCGTTATGGCAGGCACACCAGACTTGGCGCAGATCGTCGCGGTACTGCACGGTGCAGGAGAGATGGGTGCAGGTCGCCGACATGGCACGGTACTCTCCGCTGGCCGTGCGGATGAGCAGACCAGGGTGATTACCAAACCGAAAAATCTTTCCGCTGTTCGGCTTCAACTCCGCGAGCTTGGCGGCGACGATCTCGTCCCCGCCGAGATCTGCCACCGCTGGCGGGACAAGATAGCGCAGCACGGGATAGAGGAAAGAAGCAAAAGAAGCAAGCAGGCCGCCACCGAGGAAGATTTCAATCAGGCGGCGGCGCGTAGGTTCGGGTTGGGAAACTTGGTCAACGGTCATTCACTTGTGCCCCCTGCCGCAAGAACCACCCAGGAATCGGGATCGCCAGTATCACGAATTTCATGGCCCGATTCCCCGGGTCAAACAGAACGCACTTCCACGGTACGCTGCATCTCGCGCAGCCACATCGTCTGGAACAGTTGCAGGCGATGTCCAATGACGACGGCCAGATTCAGAGCGATTTTGCGCCCCGCCGCCGGATTCGCGGCAAAATACTCGAGCAACGCCTCGCGCGGCAAGGCAATAACTTCCGCTTCCAGCAGCGACGCGGTGGCGGTGAGGGTGAACCGGTAGGGCGGAATCAGGGCCGACCAGCCCACGGCCTGACCGGGAGATCTTTCTTCCACGAAAACATCCTCTTCCTTGCCCCGGACCTGCATCGGCAGGGTAAGCCGGATTCGGCCGCGTTCGGTCAGGAACAGGCGATCGGCTGGGTCTCCCAGCCGGAACAGCGAGGTGCCGCTGGGAACGATCAGCCTGGCGCCGAGCGCCAGAACCTGCTCGACTTCGCCGGACGTCAGACCGTTCAGCAGTTCATGCGTCATGAGCCACTCACTCAGTTCACAAACGGCGAGGTTGTCTTGCTGTGCAACTGGGCGTGAGTGGGAAATGCCAGGAACGATTCCGCGGCAGCCTGCTCCATGCGGACGTGATTTTCAATTTGCAGCAACAGGACCTCAATCGGCACCGGCCACGACGGGACCGCTGGCGGTGGCGGCGGTACAGCAACACTGTCCGAGAAAAAACGGGCCGGGGCAACCGCCTTGACCAACGGAAGCTGGGGTTGCACCGCTGAATCGGATGACTCCGAACGCGTCGCCGCTCCAAACGCAAGAACCGCGACTCCCATCCCAAATACGGCCACGCACAAGCCCATCAAAAGCATTTCCATGGCAGAAACCCTCCTTCAACCAACATTTCTTATCGCACGTGTCATGCCAGCGTCAGCCGTGGCCTAGCAGCCTGCGGTGTAAGTGAGATTCGTATCAGGGCACGCCTTCAGGCGTGCCGTAAGTCCTGCGTTATGAATGCGCCTTCAGGCGCTGAGGTCGGAAATTCGCGTTTCACCACAGGCTGCTAACTCCTTTTCCTTCACACGAGGTGGAGATGCGCGAAACCACCGGACTGCCACAATGTCAGGTCTCGCCTGACTATTTGTCAGTCGTTGACGGCTGTCCGCACGTGTGCCATCATCCCGCCATCTCTGTGCCATCATGATGAAGCTGCGTTTTGCCAGCATGACGGTCGGCCTCGCGCTCGGTGTCACTGCGGCGGTGGTTGTCGCCTGCACGGTCGCCGCCTACGTCTTTTCGGTTCATCATTTTCAAAGCCTTCTCGAAACCGCACACAGCAGCGCGCTTGCCGAAGGTGAATTGATCCGCACCGCGCTTGAGCACCAGATGGTGGGGAATGACCGCACTCTGATCGCGCAAATGATTGAGAGCTTCGGCAAACAGGCGCGCGTCGAACAACTCGTAGTGCTGGATCGCAATGGCGTGGAACGCTACTCGAGTAAGCCGGGAACCGCGGGGAACGATTTCCGCATCGACTCTCCCACCTGCCAGGCCTGCCATCGCGATCCGCCCGAACGCCGCGGATCCAGCCGCGTCATCGAAACCCGGGGTGGAACGATTTTGCGAACCGTTGTGCCGATTCGTAATCGCGAGGAGTGCCACCGCTGCCACGATCCCGTCCAGAAAATCAACGGCATCCTGATTCTCGATTACAACGCCGGAGAGGTCCGCGCCGCGATGACGCGCGACCTGCGCTGGATGGTAGCCGGCACGGGAGCACTGACCTTCGTCATCGTGGGCGCCATCGCCCTCGTGATCCGGGTGTCGGTCCTGCGCCGCTTACAGCGTTTTGAAACCACGGCACGCCTGATTTCCCAGGGCGACCTGGAACGGCGTGTCCCGGCGGAAGGCTCGGACACGCTGGCGTGGCTGGCAAAGGAGTTCAATGCCATGGCCGACTCGGTGTCAGGCCTGGTCGGCGAAGTTCGCACCCAGCGGGAGCGGCTGGAAACCGTGATCAACAGTATTGATGACGGGATCGTAGTGCTCGACGGGGAACGAAAAATTATGGCGGCCAACGACGCCTTTCTGCAGCGAGCCGCCGTCTCCCGCGAGCAGGTTTTGGGCTGCTGCTGCTACGAACTCGGACCACGGCCGTGCGACCTGTCCGACTGCCCCACCCTCGCCTGCCTGCGGTCGGGTGCGCGCCAGGTCCGGATCTGCGAGCGCAAAACCGGCAACGGTACGGTGGCTTGGGAAGAAATCCACGCTTCACCGATTCTGGACGCTTCTGGGCGGCTGGCTCAAGTCGTGGAGGTCTGGCGCGACATTTCCGAACGGCGAGCGGCCGAGGCGAAGCTGGCCGAGTCTTACCGCCTGGCGTCGGTCGGAGTCCTGGCCTCCGGGTTTTCGCACGAGATGAACACCCCTCTGGGAACGGTCCTGATGTGCGTGGAGGGAATCCTTCGCGAGACTCCGCCCGGGCGGAGCGGGCCCATGGATGAGGCCAGAATCCGAGAGAATGCGACGATCGCGCGCGAGCAGATCCTGCGGTGCCGCGGTATCACCCAGCACTTTCTGCGCCTGTCGCGGGGACAGCGGCATGCCGGAGATATCGTGGACCTGGATGCGGCCATCGCGGGCGCCCAGAGGCTCGTCGATCCGACGGCCCGCGCCAACTCCGTGGACGTCGCGGTGCGACCGTTTGCAACCACCCTGCACGTCCGGGCCGACGAGGCCGAGTTGCAAAACCTGCTGGTCAATCTTCTGCTCAACGCGATTCAGGCGTCGAAGCCGGGCGGCAAGGTCGTCGTTGCCACCCAGGGCGGCGATGCTGTGCACATTCGCGTCAGCGATGAAGGATGCGGGATTGCCCCGGAATACCGTCAAAAGATTTTTGAGCCCTTTTTCAGCCTCCGCCCGGGCGGCACTGGCCTCGGTCTGTTCCTGTCGCTGAACGCGGTCCGGAGCTGGGGAGGCAACATCCTGGTCGAGAGTACCCTTGGAAAGGGGTCTATATTCGAAGTCGTGATCCCGGCAATCGATCCCGGTCCGCAACCGAAGGACGGACTATGAAGCGCCCCTCCCTCCTTCTGGTCGATGACGATACGGCATTCCGGCAGGTGATGGCGGGCGAACTAAGCCGTCTCGGCTACGAAGTTGACGCGGTGGGCACAGGTGAGGAGGCAATCCAGCGAGTTGCAGCAACGGAACCGGAAGTCGTCTTGCTCGATCTGCATTTGCCCGGTATGGGCGGGCTCGAGACGCTGAAGGCCATCCAAGCTGCCACGCCGGCAACCGAGGTCATCATGTTGACCGGACACGGTTCCATCGATACCGCAATCGAATCGATCCGTATCGGCGCCTTCGATTACGTGGTGAAACCCTGCCCGCTGGATGAACTCCACATTCGCCTTCAAAGGGCGCTCGAACGGCGATCGCTGCGCCAGCGAGCGAATCTTCTCGAGCGTGTTCTGACTCCTCCGGATCTCGGCAGTTCCTTCATCGGCGACAGCCCGGAATTCCGCCGCCTGCTCAGCCTCATCGACCGCGTAGCCCCCAGCGATTCGACCGTGCTCATAACCGGCGAGACGGGCGCGGGAAAGGAATGGGTGGCCAAGCTGATTCACGCGCGCAGTTCCCGCCGGTCACGGCCGTTCGTGGTGGTCGAGTGCGCCGCACTGCAGGAAAACCTGCTCCAGAGCGAACTGTTCGGCCACGAGCGTGGCGCATTCACCGGAGCGGATCGCGCCAAGCCCGGATTGTTCGAAGTCGCCCATGGCGGAACGATTTTCCTCGACGAAATCGGAGAAGTGAGCCCCGCGACCCAGACCAAGCTGCTGCGCGTCCTCGATACCTCCACCTTCCGGCATGTCGGGGGCACGCGGGAAATTCGAGTGGATGTCCGGATTCTGACTGCGACCAATCGCGATGTGTCCTCCATGGCGCGGCAGGGCCTTTTCCGCGAGGACTTGTTTTACCGCCTCAGCACCATCACGGTGGAGGTGCCGCCCCTGCGCGCCCGAGGGGCCGACGTGGACCTGCTGGCGCAACACTTCGTGACCGTGCTCAACCAGCGCTTCGGTTCCAGCAAACAGATCGGCGAAGCGGCGCTCGAACTCCTGCGACGGCACAACTGGCCTGGGAACGTGCGCGAGCTCCTGCACGTGGTCGAAGCGGCCCTGGTGCTCTGTGAGGGGTCGCAGGTTCTGCCGGAGCACCTCCCCGCATCCTTGCGGAATTCGAAGCCCGTTCCGCCGGCCAATCCTTTAGCGCCGGACGCCCCGCTGCCGACGCTCGAAGAAGCGGAGCTCACGCACATCCGATTGGCGATCGAGGCCAGCAAGGGTCACCGCGGAAACGCGGCCAGGATTCTCGGAATCAGCGAGCGGAATTTGTACCGGAAACTGCGCGAGCACGGCCTGCTGTCGTGATCCGGCACGCTCTTGGATTTCTCTGAATCCCTAACAGCCCGTACTTGCCCCCGGGTTGTCAGATGTTGACCGCACGGCGCACCATGGCCAACGCTTCGGTCCAGAACGTTGGCGAGGTCTGTGCCATTTCAACCACGTCGCGAATCGCCTCTACGAATTCATCCAGTTGCTCCGAAGTCACCATCAGGGGAGGCGCGGCTTTCAGGACCATGAAGTTGTTGCCGCAGATTTGCGTGAGAATGCCCTTCTCACGGAACATACGCATGACGACAATCTGTCCGAACATGGCGGGATGGATTTTGTGAAATGCCTCATACAAGACGCGGAATGCCAGTTTCTTCGGCGGAACAAATTCGATTCCGTTCAGGAGGCCCATGCCGCGCACTTCGTTCACCATGTCGAAGCCCGCCAGTTCGCGGCGCAGCTTCGCGCGAAACTCTTCGCCAAGATGCAGCGCGCGCGGGCCCAGTTGTTCGCGTTCCAGAACATCCAGCGTGGCGAGCCCGGCTCTCATCGACAGACTGTTTTCGCTGAAGGTGGAGGTGTGCACGATGGCTCGCTTCAGCGAGGAATAAACCGCGTGGTAAATCTTGTTGGTCATCAGAACCGCGCTCACCGGCATTAAGCCGCCGCTCAGCGCCTTGGCCAGCACCACCATATCGGGCTGTACCTCAAATTGGTTCGCCGCCAAAAAAGTTCCGGTGCGATACATTCCAGTCTGCACTTCATCGAGCACGAAAAGCGTGCCCGTCCGCCGGCACAACTCTTGCGCTTGCCGCAAGTAGGCGGGCGCGGGCACATGAATGCCACCTTCCGCCTGAAGGGGCTCGACGACAAACGCGGCATGCCGTTTGCCCGCAACGGCGCTTTCTAATGCGGCAATATCGCCGTAAGGCACTCCCTGGGTATCGGGCAGCAGCGGACCGAACCCTTCGCGCCAAAATGCATCGTTCATCAGCGAGAGCGCGCCGGTTGTCAGTCCATGAAAACTGCTTTTCGCATAAACAATACCGGCGCGGCCGGTCGTGGCTCGCGCAAACTTGATCGCCGCCTCCACCCCCTCGCTGCCACTGCTGCCAAAGTAGACTTTTTCCAATTCCCCGCCCGCCAACTCACACAAGCGCCGCGCCAGTTCGCCGGCGATCTCCGGCACATGGCTTTGCAGCATCGTCGGACCACATTGATTCAGTTCGTCCTTCAATGCCTGAATGATGTACGGATGGTTGTGCCCGGTGTTGTGAACGCAGTAGCCGGACAAGAAGTCCAGGACGCGACGGCCGTCTCGCGTGAACAACTCGCAACCGAGACAGCGCTCGTACTCGACGTTCATGCCCAGCAGGTTGAGAAGTGTGACCCACTGCGGGTTGACGTACTCTTGGTAGTTGGAGATGTAGTTGGAAGGGGACGTCGACACGTCCGGTGAAACAATGGTTGCACGGTTGGTTGGCATACTGCTCAGGTGGGATGCACCCCGCGGCCGACGGGATGCACTTTCCGCTGTAATTACCGGCGAAGATCGGATAGACCGCAAATAGTTTCGTCGGTTTTCCCGCTCCACGCGAACCGCTCATGCCTGGGTGACTAGCGGGCCCCAACTTTTCGATGCCCAGCCCTTGAAGGGGCGCCCGATTTCAGCAGAGACGCGGCAAGCCCCGTCTGTGCAGGCGGAAGAGGATTTCGGCATCGCTAAAGCGATGCCCGGATACGAAGCCCGAGCTTTTCCTGGGCCTGCCAGAGCCAGAGTCCACTCTGCTAAACTTTCCAGTTTCCTTCTTTTCTGAGGCAATCACGAGCGAGGCAATCATGGCGATTCAGCGGGTGGGAGTGATTGGGGCGGGCACGATGGGCAATGGGATCGCCCATGTGTTGGCGCGGTGCGGGTTCAACGTCGTTTTGTGCGATGTGGAGCAGCGATTTCTGGATCGCGGGCTTGCCACGATTGCGAAGAACCTCGACCGCGAAGTCGCGAAGAACAAGATTACGGCGGGCGACAAGGTGTCCACGCTGGGGCGGATTACGGCGGTCGTCGATCGGGCAAAGCTCACGGATTGCGATCTGGCGATCGAGGCGGCGACGGAGAAGTTTGCGATCAAGGCGGAGATTTTCCGCGCTCTCGATCGCATGATGAGGGCCGAGGTGATTCTGGCGACGAATACGTCCTCGATTTCCATCACGAAGATCGGAGCGCTGACCGGGCGCGCCGACAAGGTCATTGGGATGCACTTCTTTAATCCGGTGCCGGTGATGAAACTGGTCGAGGTGATTCGGGGGCTGGCGACATCGCAGGCGACGTTGGAGACGGTGCGCGAGCTGGCGGTGAAACTGGAGAAGACGCCGGTGGAGGTGAATGACGCTCCGGGATTTGTGTCGAACCGGGTGCTGATGCCGCTGCTGAATGAGGCGATGTATGCGGTGATGGAGGGCGTGGCCACGGCGCCGGCGGTGGATGAAGTGTTCAAGCTGGGGATGGCGCATCCCATGGGGCCGCTGACGCTGGCGGACTTTATCGGGCTCGACGTGTGTCTGGACATCATGCGCGTGCTGCAGGATGGGCTGGGCGATCCAAAGTACCGGCCTTGTCCGCTGCTGATCAAGATGGTGGATGCGGGCTGGCTCGGACGCAAGAGCGGGCGCGGGTTTTACAGTTACTAAGAAGCTATCTCGTAAATTGTTTTGGGAAGGGCACGGCTTCAGCCGTGCCGCCAGAGCCAATAAAAACGCGGGCTTTAGCCCCTGAGGGTTCCGGCAGCTTACTCTATCAGTTCATGATGGGATGCCTTCTCGTAAGATTAGGAGATATGACGACAGCCTGGGGCGGAATTCTTCCCAAAGGAAAATCTGGCGGCGACGGCTTTTATTATTTACTGGCGGCGATGTCGGGAGCGCTGGCGGGGTGGTTGGACATCAAAGTGGGTGACTTGCTGCTGACGGCGATCGTGGTGCTGGCGGCGAACATGCTGCTGGGATTTCTGAGCCCGCGCAGACCCTGGCGCTGGGTTGTCCTGGTCGGAGTGTTTGTGCCGGTGGTGGAGTGGCTGGCGTATTTTTTTCTCCAGCAAAAACCGGAGCGGGCGCAGGTCTATGAATCCTTTCTGGCGTTCGTGCCGGGAATTGCGGGCGCTTACGGGGGAGCGGTCGGGCGGGGCGTGGTGGATAACCTGTTCGCGGGGAAGTGAGCGGGAGTAAGTTGGCGATGGGAATGGCTACGGGCGGCAGGGGACTGACCGGTGCAACTAGGGCGCGGCCACGCGGAGCGGCCGGGATCGCCTGGATTTTCCGTTTTTAGATTTGCTGTTTTTATCCCAGCCGCCAAGATTGAGCGCGACCGCCATGCAGGCGGCGCGCAATTCGTCCGCAAGAGCGCGGTCGACCATGGTACGAGCCACGACCATGCCTCCGATGGACAGGGCGGCTATGCCCTGCGCGGTGGTGCGGCGACGTCGGCCGTTCTGGATCAAGCTCCGCTCCAAGACGCTTACCATTGCTTTGAACACGGTTTCGAAGGCGCGCCTCGCACTTACACCGCTACGGGCGACATCGGTCGGCAATGCGACCATGGGGCAGGAGTTCTCAACGTCCTCGAAATGCTGGCGAGATAGATAGGCGCGGACGACTTGCGACCCTACGTCGGTCGATGACAGATCCACATGCACACCTTCCCAGCAGTTTTTCCACTGCGGGTCGGTGAAGAAGCACCCTAATACCTCCGCATACAGATCGCTCTTGCTCTTGAAATAGCTATAGAATCCACCGTGCGTCAGGCCCACACCGGCCATGATCTGGTGGAGAGAGACACTCTCAAAGCCATGGCGATTGAATAGCCTGCGTGCGCTGTCAATGATGTTTTTCTTTACTGCCGCGCGATGACCAGCGGGGTATGGCATGAGGCCTCCTTGTTCTTCAGGCGCTGAAGTATGCCTCGAACGGGTTTACCTGTCCAACGAAATATTATCTTGAACATATTTTCGCGCGATGCTCTTATGCGGTGACGGTTGAACGCAAGAACTGGGGAGGACGATGATGAGCGATAAAACAAATCTGGAAGTGCCGGCCAATGGGTCCACGCGCCGGCAAGCGATGGTCGGTGTTGCGATCGCATTCGGTGGACTAGCCCTGGGCTCAACTCAGGCTTGGGCGGGAACCGAGGAGGAGATTTCTCGTACGGCGGAATCCATTCACCAAGAGGCTGCCTTCAAAGCGAGCCGGAAGCGCGTGTACGACGCACTCACCGACGCCAAACAGTTCGACAAGGTCATACAGCTCAGTGGAGTCATGCAGTCCATGCACCTGGGAGACAAGCCCGCGGAGATCAGTCGTGAAGTGGGAGGCGCGTTCACACTCTTCGGCGGGTACATCACGGGACGACACGTCGAACTTGTGCCGAACGAGCGAATCGTGCAGGCCTGGCGAACGGGCGGCTGGCCTCCGGGCGTCTATTCGATTGCGAAGTTCGAGCTCGTGGAGCAAGGTTCCGGGACCAAGATCGTCTTTGACCATACCGGCTTTCCTAAGGGCGAGGCGGAAGTCCTGGCTTCGGGATGGAAAGCGCACTATTGGGAGCCGCTCGAGAAACTCCTAGCGTAGGCGCTGCGCATAGCACCGTCATCGCCAGGCGAACAAGCTTATCGGAGCGCTCACCAAGGCGGTCCCACCAAAGGTACCGGCCCGTGAAAAACTGTTCCCGTTTCCACAGCCGGTGGGGGTAAGCTACGGGTTATGGGAGTGTCGGTGTCGGTGCTCGCCAGCGGCAGTCGTGGGAACTGCGCGCTGGTGGCGACGAGTTCAACACGGATTCTGGTGGATGCCGGTCTGTCCGGGCGCGAAACTTTCAAGCGGCTGCGGGCGCTGGGCGAGCGCACCGAGGAAATCTCCGCCATCCTGATCACACACGAGCATTCCGACCATGTTGCCGGCTTGCAGCGGCTGGCGACGAAGCTGAACGTGCCTGTCTTCCTGACCGCGCCGACGCATCATGCCTGGAGCCGGGTGGTGCGCGACGAAAAGGGCGCGATTCCGGAACTGCCGAAATCGGAACATTTCTCTGCCGGGCGCGGCTTTCGGGTGGGCGATATTGAGGTGATGCCCTTTACCATTCCTCATGACGCCGCCGATCCGGTGGGTTTCACGTTTCGCGCGGAAGGGGTCAAGGTTGGGTTTGCCACCGACCTGGGATACATAACGGCCAACGTGAAGGACCACTTGCGGGGCTGCAACGTGATGGTGATCGAATCGAATCACGATGTCGAGATGTTGCGCTCGGGGTCGTACCCGTGGGCGGTGAAGCAGCGGGTGATGAGCCGGGTTGGGCATCTTTCGAATGAGGCGCTCGCGGAATTCTTCTCCAGCGATTATGATGGAGGAGCCGAATACTTGGTTTTGGCCCATTTGTCTGAACAAAATAATTATCCCGAAATCGCGCGAGCGGCGGCGGAACAGGCGCTTGGCGGCCGTCAGGGGCTGTGGCACAACCGTGTGCTGCTGGCAACCCAGACGGAGGTTCTCGAATCCATCCGGTTGTAGCCTCTTATGAGCGAGTGTGTGGAACCGATCGTGGGGAAAATCCTTGCGGGGTGGCGCTACGACATTTCCGGCCTGGCTCCGGAGATGCGCGGGGATTACGAGCTGCATTTCGTGGATTGCGATCACTGCCGCAGCCGCCAGAAACTGAACCGCATCATTGATATTTCGCTCATTGTGCTGGCGTCGGCGTCGGCCGCGGTATTTCTGCTGGCGTTTGCGGTGATCCGGTACTTTGGACCGCGGCATGCTTTCTGGCTGGAGGTGGGCGCGCTGGCGGGCTTCGCGCTGTCGGCGCTGATCTGGTTGGTCGTGGCTGTGGCGACTCCCGCGCCCATGGCGGTGGTGGATGCGGCCAAGCTCGGGGCGCGACACGTGCATGACCGGCTGCCGGCGGAGATCCGCGAGCGGCTGCCGGAGGAAATACGGGTCAAGATCACGGGGTCGTGACGGCGCGTGCGCTGGTGCGATTCCGCTGCGGATTTCGTCTCGCCCCTCAACTGCGGCGATCAAAGCCCAGCCGCTAAAGGGGTATGATTTCCCCTAGAGACGCGGCAAGCCCCGTCTCGACTAAAGCCCTGATACGAGACCCGAGTTTTTCCGCAGCCCGCTGGAACACCACTTAACGGCATGATGCGCTTCGCCGGTTGTGGATGTTCGCGCCATTACCACAAGATGTTCTGAGAGAAGATACGGCATGACAGGGCTCGAGTTTCGGCGCAGAATCGTTTTTGGCGAGCAATCTCTTAGGCGCGGAATTTATGGCAATCGGACCCGCAGTACGGCTGGTGCGGCAGGTTCAAATCGCCATGGTGGTGAGCATCGCGCTGTACGCGGTGGCGGGAGAAATGCTCGCCGGGAAACTTACTCACGATCCGGCGAATACTCTGTTCCACGCCCTCTCTTTTATTTCGATCAGCCTCGTGGGTGCAACCGTGGTGGTGCGGCGGACGCTGGTATTGCCGTCGGAAGCGGCGCTGACACAAAGGTCCGACGACACTGTAGCGGTGGCGCGCTGGAAAACGGGCTACCTTTTCTTGTACGCTTTGTGCGAGGTGCTGGGCGTGTTCGGGCTCATTCTGCGGCTGTCCGGCTTTACGCTCGCCAATGTCTGGGGTTTCTATCTGGGAGGCTTCCTGTTGCTGTTGCTGTATTCGCCGCGAGCGCCGCGGACTTAATTCAGACGATCTTATTCACCGATCTAAAACTCGTCTCCTATACCAGCCACTGGGCGTTACTGGTGAAATAGCGATGTTAAGCCAACCACTAAGAAGACCCACTTCCGCAGTGCGACGGACCGCGCCGCCCTGGTGGCCTCTGGGATCGTTTTTCAGATGAGGCCCCTGCGGACTTTCAGAAGGAAATCCTCGGCATCGGCACGCGCCCTCTCCATGATCCTCGGATCGTTGCCCTGTCCGATTTCCGTCTCATGAAGTATCTCGTGAAGTACAAGTTCCACTGCAACCTTCGGTTTGTATCCTCGCTTGATGAGCATCCGGGCACGCTCTGCGAAAGCGGTGTCGGCATCCTGTTCTGTTACCTGCTTCGCCGCGGAAAAGCTGGTTTTGGCCTCGCACTTGTGCTCGCGAAACTTCACATCGGCCAGGCGGTGGTAAGCACCCATAGCCTCTTCTCCGCTAAGCAGCGTGGGGACGGGGAATGTCCATTGACAATTCGAGCAGGCCCAGCCGTTTGCTTCGCCCTCGATCCAAATCAGCGAGCGCTCCATATCTACAACCCCAACGTGTTACCGCCATGTTATAGCACAGCCGTCGCCGGGAACCATTGGGGCGGTTGCAGAAACGGTGGAGCGAGGGATAAACAGGCCTTTGCCCCAACTATCCCAAACGGCCATTTATGCGGTAGCTTCTAGTCATGGTCCCGTCATGAAGGGAGTCGAAAGTTGAGCATTCAGGATGAGCAGGAACTAGTTTCCTTGAAAGCGGCGGGCCGCATCGTCCGCATGGTGCTCGATGCGATGAAGGCGGAAGTGCGGCCGGGCGTCACGACCCGATCTCTGGATGAAGTCGGCGCGCGCGTTATGCAAGAAAACGGAGCGCGTTCGGCTCCGTCGATGGTGTACCAGTTTCCCGGCGCCAGTTGCATCAGCTTGAACGATGAGGCGGTCCACGGAATTCCAGGAGAGCGCAAACTCAAGGAAGGCGACCTGGTGAAACTTGACGTGACGGTGGAAAAGGACGGCTACATGGCCGACGCCGCCATCACCGTGCCGGTGGGCCGCGTGAGTTTGCAGGCTGAGCAATTAATGGCGTGCGCGGAGCGGGCTTTCCACCAGGCGATGCTGGTTGCCCGGGCGGGATTCCGCGTGTTTGAAATCGGAAAGATGGTGGAACGCGAGGTACGCAAGTCAGGGTTCGCGGTCATCCGCGAATTAGGGGGACACGGCATTGGGCGCACCATCCACGAGTTGCCGCGTGTCCCAAACTATCCGGACCCGCAGGCCCGCCAGATCATGAACGAGGGCCTCGTCATCACCGTGGAACCGATCATCTCCAGCGGCTCGGGGCGGGTGTTCACCGATAAAGATGGCTGGACGGTGCGGACGGGCGATCATGCCCTCTCGGCGCATTTTGAGCACACTCTGGTGGTCACTTCCGGCGTGCCCATTCTGCTGACCGCAGGGTAGGCTAACCGACGGCGGAATCAGCCGTCCATATGGGATGGAGATGTCGCATCGAAACGATCGTTAAACAAGGCAAGCTGTTGTTTGCCGTCGCCATTGCTGCTCTTGGCGCTGAGAATCTGATTTGCGCCCACGTTTCGCAAACCGTGTTCGCTGGGAACCGTCCCGGGGTTCCGGTGCTTCCTTTTGTCCCGACCCCGTTTCTCGCGTACCTTGTGGGCATCGTCCTTCTCGCCGTCGGCGTGAGTGTGGCGGCCAACATCCGGCCAGGCTTCGCGGCAACCTTCTTGGGGCTCTTCTTTTTCTTGTATACGCTGGTTCATCTAGTGCCCATCGTCGTCGGTCGTCCCCGCGATCTGAATGCCAGGACGGGAGTTTTCGAGGTCTTGGCACTGGGCGCCTCTGCTTTGACACTGGCCGCTTGTCTGAAACAAAGACATGCTTCTGAACAGCGTTCTATCGGCGGAACCCTGGTTACATTAGAGGTTAAAGCGATCAATAAACTTATCGCCTCGGGTCCCTATCTTTTCGCGATTTCCTCCGTTGTTTTCGGCATCACGCATTTTCTCATTCCCCGCTTCATCGCCAGCCTCGTGCCTGGCTGGATTCCAGGAGGCTTGTTCTGGGCATACCTTACGGGTGGCGCGTTCATCGCCGCTGGTATCAGCATCGCGACCGGAGTGATGGCGCGCTGGGGCGCGTTTTGGCTGGGCGTTATGCTTCTCCTGTGGTTCCTGATACTGCATGCTCCCAGGGTGGCAATGCATCCGCGACTTCCCGCCGAGTGGTCGAGTATGTTCGAAGTGTTGGGAATGGGTGGAGGGTCCTGGATCGTGGCCTCGCATTCTCTACGGGGGCGCGCGCAAAGTGCAAGAAAAGCTAGAACATAGGCAAGGATGCCCCCTCCAGTCGATGACCAAAGGGCGGCTGACCCTGTTGACCAGCGGCCGGCTTCGAGATAAAGTTCAGGATCAGGGCCCAGTTCGTTCCCCCCGCCCTGCTTTACATGAGCTCCGCTCATCCCAAACTCGTCGTCCGGAAACTCGTGGTCATGCTGTTTACGCTGGTCAGCGTGGCCTGGGCGGTGCCGCCACAATTTTCCGGGCAGAAGCGGGTCGGTCTGACCAACGGCGACCAGTGGGAACCAGCCGTGGCCGCGGATGGTTCGGGACGGATCTTCGTACTTTATCCGCACTACGGGCGCGTGCCCGATTGCAAAGGCTGCCGCGTGCCCACCATGCTGCTGGTCGCGAGCAACGACAACGGCAGGACCTGGCAGACTCCGCATGTGATGCTCGAATCGGGTTCGGGCCAGTTTGACGCCCAGATTGCCGTGGATCCCGCCGACCGGCGTACCGTGTATGCGGCGTGGCTGCAGAACAGTAAACGCGTGGTCATGCTCGCCAAGTCGGTGGACTCCGGCGCCACGTGGGCTTTTACGCTGGCGGTGCGCGGCGATGTGGAACTGGATAAACCGGCGCTGGCGGTGCGCGGCCAGAGCGTTTACGTGGCTTTCAATCATGAAGAAGAAGTGTGGGTGGCGGCCTCGCAGGATGGCGGGCGCAGCTTTATACCGGCGCGCGTGAATGCTGAAAGCCGCCCGGGATGGTCTCTGCTGGGCGCGGCCACGGTCGATCCCACAGGCAACGCCTATCTGGCCTGGGCTTCCTATTCAAAGGCGGGAGGAGCGCGGGGCTCGGTGAACCTGTATGTTGCGAAGTCGGTGGATGCGGGCAAGGCGTGGAGTGCGACTCTGCTCGACGTTTCAGCGGCGGCGCCCGGCTGCAAGGGCGAGGACTGTGGTGAGGCGTTTCTGGGCGCGCAGGTCGCTCTCACCTCCGATGCCGCCGGAACTCTTTACGCGCTCTGGAACGCGGGCAGCGCGCCGCTCGGCCCGCAGCGCATTTATTTCTCGTCGTCCACCAACGGCGGCGAAACCTGGCTGCCGCGCGTCGGCGTTTCCTATGCCGAGCCGGGCGTAGAACATGCTTTCCCGGCGATCGTTGCCGGGAACGCCGGCGACGTTCGCGTGGCATGGATGGATAAACGCAACTCTTCTCGTAACTCTCCGTATTGGAACACTTACTATCGGAGTTCGAGCAACGGTGGCGCAACCTGGGGCGAAGAGATTCGGATCTCCGGCTACGTGCCGGGCTATCGTTATATTGGTAGGGAAGGTTTCCGCTTTCCTTTCGGCGACTATTTCGGACTCGCGATTGACAACCACGGAGATGCGCACGTGGTGTGGGGCGAAGGCCTGAACTATCAGTCGCCGGGATCGATCTGGCACGCCAGCGGACGATAGACGCAAACTGCGGAAATAACATTGTCATCCTGAGCGAAGCGAAGGACCTGCTGTCTCGCGCGCTGACAAGAAAGCAGGTCCTTCGCTTCGCTCAGGATGACAAGTGAAAATATGCTGCAATTGATCAGTCCGTCAGTAACCCACCCGTAAGGTCGCTGAGGCGCTCGATGCGATGTTCACGGCAGTAGGCGGTCAGATCCTCCACTAACTTTTCGGTCGCCACCGGATCGAAGAAACTCGCGGTTCCCACCTGCACCGCGCTTGCTCCTGCCAGCATGAATTCCACTACGTCCGCCGGGGTGCTGATTCCGCCCATGCCGATCACCGGAATCTTCACCGCGTGAGCGGCGTCATAGACCATGCGCAGCGCGATGGGCTTGATGGCCGGGCCGGAGAGGCCGGCGGTTACATTGGCAATTCTTGGGCGGCGCGTTTCCGCGTCAATCGCCATGGCTAGAAACGTGTTCACCAGCGAGATAGCGTCGGCGCCCGCCTCCTCGGCAACACGCGCCATCTGCGCGATCGAGGTGACGTTGGGCGAGAGTTTGACGATGATCGGGCGAGCGGCCACGCGCTTCGCCGTCCGCACCACTTCGTCGAGCAAGAGCGGATCGCTGCCAAACTGAATGCCGCCTTGCGCCGTGTTCGGGCAGGATACGTTGATTTCGTACGCCGCAATACCCTCGCCCTGATTCAGGATCTCAATCGTCTGCTCGTAATCCACACGGGTGTAGCCGAAGACGTTGGCGAACACGACCACATTTTTCTTCTCCCGCAACGCGGGGAGCTTTTCCGCGAGGAACGCCGGTGCGCCGATATTCTGCAGCCCGATGGCATTCAGCATTCCGGCAGCAGTCTCATATAGGCGCGGCGGCGGATTTCCAGTCATTGGTTCTTTGGAGAGACCTTTGACGACCAATCCGCCGAGCCGGTCCAGATGCACGATGTCTTCGAATTCGATGCCATAGGCGAATGTGCCGGAAGCGGCAATGATCGGATTCTTCAGATCGATGCCGGCGAAGCTGACGCTCAAGTCCGGATTGCGGATGGGCGTCATTGGGTTCCCCCGGCGGGCGGCGGGAAAACTCCGAGCGAAGCTGATCTTGGGAAGGGCACGAGTTTACTCGTGCCGTTAAGTCGTTGAAAATCTGTCCGCGCTTCAGCGCCCGAGGTGTGCTTTTGCGCCCGCAACGAGTTCTTCCGCAGCTTGCTAGGAGTCATTGTGTTCCCCGGGCTGGTGTGCTGGGCTGTGCGGTGGAATGACGCGGCGGCTGCAACGCCTCGGCGAGCACTCTTCCGGTGGCTTGCGCGGGCGCGTTGATTCCGAGCAACGAGGCGAGCGTTACCGCCAGATCGACCGGCTCGGCGTGCGTCCGGTAGATTCCGGGCTGGAAGGCCAGGCCATAGAAAGCCAGCGGCACATGAGTATCGTACGAGAAAGGCGTCGCGTGATCCGTACCCTTTGCGGTTCCGACTTGAAACGGGCTGGGGATTCCGATCACATACCATCCGCCTTCGGGCGAGTAGCTGTGGGCGTAGCGCCGTCCGGCTTCGGTGGCCGGAGTTTCTCCACGCGCCAACTGCGACTTGGTGAAGTATCCGGCCAATCCCGCTTGCTTCATGGCCTCGCCCGTGTCGGCTTCGGCCTCGGATTCTTTTT
>Ga0209039_10000910_pt1 | contig 28526 bp, 21 predicted proteins | sample BogFormECP12_OM1_FD_188238 | JGI IMG/M metagenome (GOLD analysis project Ga0209039, IMG submission 188238) | Bog forest soil microbial communities from Calvert Island, British Columbia, Canada - ECP12_OM1 (SPAdes) (version 2) | ecosystem: Environmental > Aquatic > Freshwater > Wetlands > Bog ... | reverse complement strand
AGTCAAACAAAATGTCCCACCAGGGGACATTCTAACTTAACGGATTCAGGGGACATTCTAACTTAACGTTGACAGAGAAAAATGGGGAGTGTAAGCGTTTAATAGTAATGTCCCCTTTGCGATCAAATTAGAATGTCCCCTTTGCGACCAAGTTAAAATGTCCCCTATGAAGGGGATATTTCAACTTAACCTTGCCCGTGAAAAATTCCCCCACGCCTAGCGCACGCGGCGTTTCCACTCCTCTTTCAGCTGCAGCTGGCGCGGACTCTCGCCGGATTCCAGCGCCAGGAAATCGGTCATCAAACGGTTGAAGCGTGCGCCCTGGTCCAGCATCGGAAAATGGCCGGACTCTTCGAGCAGGACCTGGTGGACCCGTTCAGGCATAGCCATGACGCGCTCGTAGTCCGGGGTCTGTACGGCCGGATCATTCTCCCCGTGGACGATCAAACAGGGCGTGAGCATGGCATCCATGGCGGGCAGGAAACTGGCGGCAGCCAGGCTGTTGATGGACATCGGAATCACCTGCGGGTCGGTCTTGACCGCATCCGCCCGTACGCTCTCGCCGGACTCATTCCTGCCCAGCAGCCAGTCCACCAGATCGACGGGTGTGGTGGCACTGCGTAGTCGGCTGTGGACGGCTTGAATGTCGAACGGAATGTCCACCGTCATCACGCGATCGACGAGAGCCGGGAGGCGCTGGAGAAACCGGAGGGAGATCAGCCCGCCCAGACCATGGCCAATCAGGGCGACCTTCGCAATACCCATTTCGTTCATGAAACTTTCGAGAAGGGCCGCCTGCTGATCCAGAGAATAGCGCGTGGGCTCGTGGACCGTATCCCCGAATCCCCACAGATCCAAAGCATAAGCCCGGAAGGATATGGCCGCTGTCTGCATGGCCGGTATCCAGTACCGCCACGAACCGACCCAGCCGTGCAGGAAGATGACCGGGCGTCCACGGCCCAGCACCTCGTAATGCACGATCCGATCATCAAGAATAACAGCGCTCATGCCCTATGACTCTGGCTATCCTGAACGGTCACTTGCTCGATTTCGCCAAAACCGCCTTGATTCGGGTCGTCAACTGGTCGGGCGCAAAAGGCTTCAAGAGGTATTCCGCTGCACCCGCCTGCAATCCGGCCTGGATCTCGGCTTCCTGCCCTTTGGCGGACAGGAAGATCACCGGGATGTCTTTCAAACGCGCGTCCGCTTTGATGACCGCACAGGCCTCATAACCGGTCATGCGCGGCATGCGCACGTCCAGCAGGATCAGATCGGGAATTTCTTGTTTCGCCAGGACGGTCGCTTCTTCGCCATTGGAAGCTGCGACCACCTCGTAGCCGGCGAAACGCAAGGTGAAGGTGATCAAGTCGCGGATGTCCCGTTCGTCTTCTGCAATCAATATTTTTGCCATAACCGTCACTCCTCAGCGCGGTACACGGGCAGGGTGAAGGAGAACGTACTGCCATCACCCGGTATCCCGGCACTCTTCATCCAAATTCGACCTTTATGCATACTCACTAATTGCTTGACAATGGCCAGTCCAAGTCCCGTCCCCGGTGTGGCCAGCACCAGCGGATCCTCGCCCCGGTAAAACCGCTCGAAAATGCGCTCCTGCTCTCCGGCCTGGATCCCGATGCCGTTGTCCTGCACGTCCACCTGGACCTCTCCGTCCACCTGCTGGATGCGGATGTCGATCCTGCCGTTCCCGGGGGTATAGTGAAAGGCGTTATCTGCCAGGTTCGCCAGGATCTGGCGGACCCTTTCCAGGTCGCCAGTGACCCGCGGCAGGTCGGCGGGCGCCTCCAGTTTCAGATCCATGGGCTTGTTCTCTTCCTGAGAGCGGCGCTGGATATCGGCGATCACATCGTCCGCAACCTCACGCAGGTCAATGGCCTGCACGGAGAGCGAGACGCGTCCGGCCTCGATGCGCGAGATATCCAGCAGGTCATTGACCAGCACGCTCAGGCGATCGGTGTTGTTGCGCACGATGTCCAGGAAATGGGTCTGATTCTCCGTCAAGGCTCCCGCCGCCCCCATGAGCAGGATGTCCACATACCCTTTGATGGAGGTCATCGGAGTCCGCAGCTCATGGCTGACCGTCGCCACAAACTCGGACTTGAGCCGGTCCACTTCGACCTCGTGGGTGATGTCGCGGAAGATCGAGACCGTGCCCAGGAACTCGTTCCGCCAGATGACCGGCGCCAGGTGCACCAGCACGACCTGGCCTGTTTCCAGGGTCAGCTGCTCGGCATAGGTGTCACCCGGCTGGTGGCTGGAGGGGTCCTCCGACCAGAAGCGGATGGTCTGCATCCAGGTCTGGGCGGCCTTTCCAAACAGGCCGACAAAACTTTCCAGGGATTGGCCCAGCACCTGGTCGCTCTTGAGTTCCAGGATGGTCTCGGCGGACGAATTCAAAAAGGTGATGATATTGGCCGGGTCGGTCACCAGGACGCCGTCCGCCACAGCTTCCAGGATGGCTTTCTGGCGGCTGGCCTCGACCTGTTGATTGCGCAGCATCGATCCCAGGCGTTCGGCCTGGTCGCGGATCAGCTCGTACAGTTGGGCATTATTGATCGCTACCGCCACCTGGCTCCCGATCGCCTGGACCAGGTTCATGTGCTCGGCGGTGAAAAAGCCGACCTGGCGATGGAAGACCATGAGCGCGCCGATGATCTCCTCCCCGACGATCAGCGGGGCGGCGATGACACTGCGGTGGCTGGAGGTCGAGAGCGGGATCTTGACCCAGCGTTTGTCCTTGCGCACATCGTCAATGCGCACCGCCTCGCGATGCTTGATCACCCAGCCCGCCAGGCCTTCACCAATCTTGAGGGGCGTTGGACGGCTGCCCTGGGTCATCTCCGGGGTCAGGTAGCCGTACCCGGAACGATAGTGGATGGTGTTATCTTCCGGGTTGACCATCAGGATGCTGCCCTGTTCAGCCCCGATCGCATCGTTCAACAGGGCCAGCGTCCGGTTGAGCGCCCGGTCGAGGTCGAGAGTGGAGGAAGCTTCCGTGAGGATCCTGAGCAGGGTTTCGGTATTGCGCTGTTCCCGCTCCAGCTCGGCGGTTCGCTCGATGACCCGCTGCTCGAGTTCGTCTGCCAGGCGGCGCGTCTCGGCGTACAGCCGGCCGTTCTGGATGGCGACCGCCGCCTGGTTCGCCAGGGTGCTGAGGATCTGCTCTTCATCCTCCGTGTACACGTTCGGCTGATAACTCTGGGCCGAAAGCATGCCGATGACCTTGCCGCCCATATTGACCGGCACGGCCACGATCGAACGCGGCTGGCTTTCCCCGAAGATCCGCCCGCCGTAGTTCTCGATCAGCTCCACGTCCGGGATGAGCAGAGGCTCCCCGGTCGAGATGACACGCCCGCTGATCCCTTCCTCCCGCGGCAGGTGAAGGCTCGGGGAGCGTCCGGTCGGGTCCATCAGGTAAACTCCCTCGATGTCGTTGTGCTCCTCATCCAGAAGGGCGATCACAAAGGACTCGGCCGGCATCATTTGCGAAACCGCACGGTGGATCGAAGTGTAGATTTCCTCCGGGTTGAGGCTGCGGCCAATTTCAAAGGAAGCCCGGTTGATCGTGGTCAGCTGCTCCGCCCGGGAGACCGTTGCCTGATACAAGCGGGCACTCTCCAGGGCGATCGCCGCCTGGTTGCTGATCGTCCGGGCCAGATCGATATCCGTGGGGGAATAGCGGTAGGGTGTCTTCGTCTGGACGAACAGCAAGGCGCGCAGATCGGATCCGGCGGCCAGTGGCAGAATCAACAGGGATTCAGCCCCTGCCAGCAGGTCGGCGAGGGGCGCCAGGTCCGCCTCGCGTCCGGCCGCGTCCGTGCTGAAAACGCCCAGCGATTCGCGCAACCGGTCGAAGATCGGCGCCATGGGCAGGAGCTTCGGTCCGATCTCGTTCCCTGAGGGAACACTTAAGCGCAGCACCGGCATTCTATAGCGGTCAAAAGTGATGGCCGAGATCCGGTCAGCAGAGATGGCCCGCTGCAGTTCTTCAGCGGTCAGGCGCAGGACCTGTTCCTCATTCAAGGAACTGCTCAATTCGGCCGACAGGCGGTTGAGCAAGGACAGGCGCTGCGAGCGCTCGTCCAGCTCGCTGGCCCGGCGGAGGCTGTCCTCATACAGACGGGCGTTCTCCAGCGCCACTGCCACCTGGCTGGCAAAGGTGGTCACCAATTGGGACAGCTCCGTGGTGAAGAAGTGGGCTTCGACCTTTTCCAGGGCGATGACCCCGGTGACCTCGCCTTTCGAGACCAGGGGGACACCCATCCAGGACAGCCGTTCCGGTTCGATCAGGGCCGGAAAGCGCACATCCCCGCGCACATCCCCGATCACGATCCCCTGCGAACTGCGGCTCATTTCCGCCAGGAGCAGCGAGTCTTCGATCGCGGCCGTCAGCCCGATCCGCTCTTCCGCGTCCGGGAAACCGTACGCAGCCGCCACGGACATCATCTCACCCTGGCGCAGCCAAAGGATGGCCGTATCGAAGGGGATGACCGCCTTCAGCCGGTCCAGCAGGCCGGCAACCAGATCGGTCGATTTCAAGCTGGAGGTCATGGTTGCCGAAACATTGGTGAGCGCCTGCAGCTGGTTGGCCCGTTCCTGAGAAGCCTGAACCAGCCGGACATTCTCCAGCGAGAGCGCCACTTGCTGGGTCAGCGAGAGCAGCAGGGCTTCGTCGTCAGCGGAAAAGGCCCCGGTCGTGTTGAAATTATCCAGCACCATCAGCCCCAGGGCACGCTCGCCGGTTTGGATGGGGATGAGCAGGCTGGAGACCGGCAGCCGTCCGCCGGTCGCCTCCCGGTAGCGCAGGAGATGCTCGGCCGGCAGATTGTAATCGCGGGCGAAGTTGACCTCGTCCACCCGGCGCGGTTTCTTCTCTGCGAAGACCTGGCCAGGAAGGGCCTCACCCGGGTGATAGGTGATCTGCATCAGGCTGTCGTTATCCGCATAGTTGGCCGCGGTCACGGGGACCAGCCAGTCGGCCAGGGGGTTGTAAAGTAGCACCACTCCTGCATGCGCCGCCGTGACCACCCGCAGCGAGCTTTCCAGGATGGCCTTGACGATGCTGTCGGGATCCAGGCCGGAGAGCTGGCGGCTGAAGTCCAGGAGCAGGTTGACCTCACGCAAGCGGCGGCGGGTCTCGGTCAGCAAGCTGATGTTCTGCATGATGATCGAAACCTGCCGGGCAATCTGGTAATACACCTGCTGATCCTCTTCGGTCAGTGGCGGCATGGGCTCCGGGCTGATCGCCAGGATGCCCGCCACCGGCTTGCCATCGATCAGGATCGGCAGGCAGAGGAAACCTTTGGCATGCAGACTGGTCAGCAGAGGGGCGTCCCGCCAGGTCTCATCCTCGTCCAGGTTCATGACCAGCAAGGTCTCGCCCGACTGCAGGCTTTGGCGCAGCGGGTTGCGCTGGCCAAAGAGCGCCTCCGGGCTGGTCGAGCGGGGGATGTTCCCGAGCACATGCAGGAGGCGCGGGCCATCCGGTGTGTCTTCGGCCACGATTGAGACGCTCATCTCCAGGCGGGTCAGCATCTCGCGGCCCAGGGCCAGAAGCGCAGACGGCCCGTCCACCTGGCGGTTAACCGTTTCAGTGATCTCAAGCCCCGCCCGGATCCGCCGGGCACGCCGCTCCAAATTGCGGATGGCAATCATCTGCTCCAGATCCTTGTGCAGGAGGGTCGGCAGATGGGTCTGGCTGATGGAGAGCTGCTGCTGCTGGCGGTCCACGCTGGTGGAGAGGGCCTCGACCTGGGCCTGGTAAGTCGTCAAACGTCGGGCGGTCTGGACGATCAGGGCAGCCTGCGCGGCAAATACATCGAGGGTTTCCAAGCTGTCGCGCTCCGGCCGGAGTCCATCGCGGGGTGCATCCAGGCTGATCAATCCGGTGGGACGACCATCCCCGTCGTACAACGGATAGAGCAGCGTGTCCTCCGGATTCCAGGCGTTCGGGGACTGGGCAGTTTCTGCAGTCATGATGGTCATCAGCTGCAGGTCCGAAGAGACGATCGGCGTCTGGTCAAAGGGGATGAAGTATCCCCGGCCAATTTTAAACTCTGGGCGCAGCAGCTGCTGCAGGCTGGACCACGGCTGCTGATGGGCCTTGAGCACGTTCAGGGTCTCCAGCGGCATGCCCACGCCGGCGATGCGATGCTGCATCAAGGTCTCCGGATCCACGGTGCTGATCAGAACGATCTGGAACTGGGTGGCTTCCTGGATACCGTAAGCCAACGCCTCCAGAGACTGCTCCATCGGCAGGTCGGCGGATAGGGCAGATGTCGTTTCGAACAGCTTCGAGAATGTCTCTGCCCGGCGGGTAAGCAACTCGTTCTGGTGAAGCTGGTCCTGAGAGCGTTGCACATTTCCCAGAGCGATCGCCGCCTGAATCGCCAGGGACTGGACGGTCTCCAGCGCGCTGCGGTCGAAGCCATCAGGGTTCGGGGAGTGCAAATGGATCAGGCCGGAGGTCTTCTTCTGATAGGCGATCGGGACCACCAGGGCCGACTGCACGCCCGGGTGGGGTCGCTCGTACTCACTCTGGTTGAAATCCGCCACCAGGATCGGGTCGCCGCGCTCGAGCGCGGCGCGCTCGATCGGCAGCAGCGTATCGCTCCCCTCCTCGCCGAGATGGAAGCTGATCGTGGGTTCAGAGGCACTTCCCGTGACCGAATCCAGCAGCAGGATGGACCCACACGGGGCATGGGTGACCTGCAGGCTCTCATCGTGCACGACCTGCAGAAGGTATTTCCATTCCTGGATGGTATTCAGCTCCCGGCTCACGCGCGCCACGGCAGTGAGCTGATCCACCCGCAGGCGCAGACTTTCGTCCGTCTGGGTGCTCAGGGAGACATCTTCAATCGCCGCCGCCAATTGTCCCGCCACCGTCATGACCGTCTGCAGATCGTACTCGTTGAAATAATCCCTTCTCTGGCTGGTGAGCATCAATTCACCCAGTCCGCGTTCATGCACCACGAGCGGCACCACGATGGCCGATTCCACATTGATTTTTTCGGCCAGCGAGCGGTAAACGGAGAGCAGGCGCTGGTCCTCGGAGAGGTGGCCGGTGAGGAATGACTTCCGGCTGCCGGTTACCGTGAAGTTGAACTGAGGGTCCTCCATGAAGAGGCCGGTCAGGCTTTGGACGGCCTGCGGCGTGGAGCCGAACAGGGAGGCGCTGTGCAACCGTAACTCGGCGTGCATCTCCTCCAGGAGGAAGATCGCGGCCAGATCGGCCTGCAGCAGGCGCCCAAGCTCCTGAAGGGTGTATTGCAGGATCTCATCCGTCGTCGCTGAGGAGGAGACCAGGCTGGCGATGCGCCGGAGGGCTTCGGCCCGCTGGGCGCGCAGTCTGGCCTGCTGCATCAGGGTGACGTTATCGATGATCGGTGCGACCTGATTCGAGATGATATTGAGCAGTCTCATCTCTTCCTGGGAGAAAGCCCCCTCCGCATGGCGGTGATTGGAGATCTGCAGGTAGCCCAGGGGGCGTCCGGCAGAAACCAGCGGAATCAGGGCCGTATCTCGCCAGGAGGCGGCCCGCGCATAATCCTGAAAGCCCATTTCCTTCCAGAGCTCGTCCTCCATCGCGTTCTGGGTCATCAGGACGGTCTGGCTTTGGAAGCGTTCCTCCGCCCGGCTGCCAGCCTGCAGGGAGACGTGGTAAAGCTCGACCACTTGAGGCGGCATGCCGATGAACGGGACCTGCGCCTCCAGGGTCAGGCGGGTCTCATTGAAGATCAGAAAACCAAGGATGTCAACCTCGAATAAGGGGGCGATGCTCTGGATCAGGCGGGCAAACAGGTCGCGCAGTTCCCGGGCAGATCCCAGCGCCTGAGAGAGGTCGGCCAGGCCGCTCAACTCCGCGGCGCGGCGCTGCTCTTCCTCCAGCATGGAAGCATTGCGAATGGTGATCGCGGCCTGCCCGGCAATCAACTGCAGGATCTCCAGGTCCTGCGGGGTATAAGCCTCTGAGGAGGTCAGGCCGGCCTCCAGCGTCCCGACCAGCTGTTCACCGCCGGCGACGAGCGGCAAGCCCATAAACGAGCGGATGGGGATTGCGTCGGGGCTTACCGGAGAGGCAATTGCTTTATCGCTCTGGGTGTCGGCCAGGAACAGCGGCTTGCGTTCAGAGACCAAAAAAGCGCTGTAGCCCTCCGCCGGCGCAGACGGCTCCTTCTCCAGGGTCCGCTCCAGGCCGGGTTTGACCCCCAGACGGTACGACGTCAGGAGCCGGCTTTCGGGATCGCAAAGCTTGACTTCCAGCCGGTCGGCGGGGATCAGCCGTTCGACGTGATCGAGGACGGCGAGTACGGTAGCGGACAGTCCCCGGGCCCGGGAGGTGGCCTCGCTGAAATCGGTCAGGATCTTGAGGGCCGAAAGGGAGGTCTGCCCGGGTTCAGAGGCCCCGGACGGGAGCAGTTCCGGGCGGGAAAAAGAGACGAGGGTGGCCGGCTCCGGGCCTGGGACCTGGTACGAAACGCCCTCGGCCGGGTGCCCGTTCACGGAAAACCGTGCCTGTCCCTCCGCTGCGCACAATTTCAAGAATTCTTCCCCGGGACGGATCCGCCGGGCGAGCGTCTCCAGATTGGGCTGCTCCCCTTCCCGCAGGTTGAACCATTTCCGCCCGGCCGGATTAATGTACTCCACCCTGCCGCCGCTGCGGACGACCAGGGCCGCGTGATCGTGTGCGGGCAGAGCAAGAACAGCCTGCGGACGCGCTTCCGCCGCCTGACGTGGGCGCCACCGGGGAATCAAACGCAGGAGTCCCCAGACCAGGAGGAAAAAGACCAACCCGGTCAGGAAGAGAATGATGCCCACGGAAGCCGGAGTTACCGACATAGGCTGGCTGGTTTATCCCTTGGAGGCTGCACCCGGTATATCCTGCCGGCGCACTTCGGCGGCCAGCTCGGTGATCTCGCGAATATCGGCAAAGGTCTGCTGCTTGGGCGTCACGATCCCGATCGACAGGGTCATGAGCGGGGTTTTTTCCGTGCGACCGTCGGTGCCGGCAGCCATGATATAACCCTGCTGGCGATCCATGAAATTATAGTGGCTCTGGACTTCTTCCGCGAAGCGCCCTTTCAAACGGTCACGGATGGCCGCACAGGTCTCTTCCTGGGTGATGATGATGAAATTATCCCCGCCGGCGTGGCCGAGGAAGTCGTTCGGGGTACCGGCCTCGTCCACCACTTCGCTGATCAGCATGGCCGTGAAACGCAGCAAATCGTCTCCTGCGACGAATCCGTAAACATCCTTGAACTGGTCGAAATAGTTCAGGCGGATATCCATGTAGGCCCAGCCGCTTTGCCGGATGGCAATGCGCAACTGCTCCTCAATCAACCGGCCGGCGGGCAGCCCGGAACGCGGGTCCGTCAGGGCTTCACGCTCGGAGCGGCGGATGGCGCCCTGGACGCGCAGTTTCAACTCCTCGATGTCGAAGGGCTTGGTAATGTAGTCGTCAGCGCCCAGCTCCAGGCCCTGCAGGCGGTCACTCCGCTCGTCCTTCTGGGTCAGGAAGATGACCGGGATGTGGCTGGTGCGTGTGCTGGTGCGCAGCTTCCGGCAGACCTCATACCCGTCAATGTCGGGCAGCATGATATCCAGCACGATCAGGTGCGGCAGCACCAGGCGCGTCTTCTCCAGCGCCTCCGCGCCGCGCGGCGCCACATCCACATCGTAGCCCAGCCCGGAGAAATAAATCTTGAGCATGTTGGAGATATCATTGTCGTCCTCTACGACCAAAAGGCGTGCTTTTCCCATAGAGCCTCCCGTTCAATTACGCCCCCGCACCCCACCTGTGGGACGCTGGCGTATGGCTGGCTTCGATCTGCCCCTCTCTTTTCTTCCTGGCAAACGAGGGGGGATCCTGCACCGACCTCCAGGCACTTCCGCCTGGGGATTCCTTTCCTTCACAGGCCGCTGCAAGCAGATCCTTCCCAAGCCTGCTGCCTCAAGAATTGTCCCTGCTCCCGCCGTCGGGGCCGAAAGAGGTCCAAAGTTAAATCGTAACTTGACGGCTCCCGGCCTGTGAATCACGCCGCCGTCAATCTTAATATATCATCTCTTCCTGCCGCCACCATTACAAAAACATCGCGGCCGCGGCACAGGGGGTGCGCACCGGCCCGGGCAGGCTTCCAGACCTACCAAGAGGCCTGGTCCGCCTCCCCGCGGCGGGGGTACAGCCGGGGGTGCTTGCTCCCGTCCTTCAAGGCATGGTGGTCGCTTTCCTCATATTTGACATCGTGATCGATGATGCGGTTGGACCGGGAACCGGCAAGCACCACATCGGATTCGATGGTCCGGGCCGGGAAGATCACCATCCCGGATCCGATGCGACAGTTGTGACCGACGCAGCCGCCCAGGACCGGCCGATTAGCGCTGGTCAGCTGATCCTTGCCGTCCCGGGCCTTGATCTGGGAGGGGATTAAATTATAGTCAGTAAAGGTGTTGCCTGCCCCAATGAAGCTGCTGCGACCGACGACGCACATCTGCAGGCAGGTGTTCTGGGCGACCATGCCGTTCTCCATCAAGGTGGTCATGAACAGGGAGGCGCGGAACGGCAGGAAGGTCCCGTCCCCGACGACCGAGAGCATCAGCTGGCACCCCTGAGAGACGTTGACATTGCTGCCGATGATGCAGTTCTCGATGACCGCTCCGGCGTTGACCGTGACATTATCCCCGATGGTCGTCGGGCCGTGGATCACCGCCGTCGGGTCGATCACGCAGTTCCGCCCCACCTGGACCAATTTCGAACACTCCAGGAGCTGCCGGCCTTCGTAGACCGCTTTCCCCAGGACCGTCAATTTAAACCACAGGTCCTTATTGAGACGATCTTCAAAGCGCGCCCCCCGGGCGAAAAGGCCAAAGACGCTGTCTGCGATGAAGATGTGCGTCCAGCAGTCAATGGCGATCATGGCGCGCAAAGGCACTTGATAGACCAGGTCGCCGCTCTCGGAGGCCATATAGGTCGGAACATGATAATAACCGATCTCGCGCGCCTGGAGATCGACCACCAGGGGCTGCACGTCCGCCTCCGGCCCGCGCGGATAGTACCAGAGATCGGCATAGAAGAGGTTTCCCGCCGGAGTATAGGAGACGGAGAGCGGCAGGGCGTGCTCGCGAAAAGCCAGGTCATCGATCGAAAAAGCAGCCCGCACGGCACAATCGCCCTTCAACGCCTGGCGCATGAACTCAGTGATGTAGCCTTCATCGAAGAACAGGTTGTCACGGTAAACGATCATCGGTTCACGGGTCAGAGGCAAGCGCGCCCCGGTGGCGAGCTCCACCGAGCGGGTTGCATACGGGCTGAGCAGGTCGCGCTGATTCAGCCAGAGGGGTTTGTTCTGGATGCGCAGATCGCGAGCGGGTTCGTTGAAGGGCGGAATGTGACGCGTAGCCTGGAGGATGACTTTCAACATGGGTTCACTCGATCGGTTGTTGATCCATTACTATTGTACACGCACTATCCCCATGCGCAATACACCTCGTCTCTTCCACCAGGAAGGTCTTGCCCCCGCTCACCCAGTAGCAGGCGTCCTGCAGCAGGCCCACCGCCAGGTGACAACAGGGGCCGTCCGAGCGCCGTCCCCAACACAGCGGGCAATTCTCGATATTCCAGATGATGTGCGCCGGATCCCTGTCCAGGGTGACCTGCTGATCCAGGCTCTTATTTAAAAGGTCGGCCAGGGCCCGGCTGCCGGTTTCCAGTTTGGCCGGAAGGGGCAGGAGGCGGAAAGCCATTTCGGTCACGCCGAGCTCCGGGCCAAACTCGCGTAAGCCGTATTTAAAACTGGCCCGGCCGGCGCGCAGGGCCAGCCCGCGACCCGCCCGCGCTCCGTAAGTCTCCTCCAGGGCAGTCTGCAGGGCGGCAATGTGCTTGAAGGGAATGGCGAGGTCCTGCTCGGAAGGGGGATCGATGTATTCTGCCAGGGAAGCGGACCGCAGAAGGGCATTCAACCCGCTTTGACCGAGGATCTCTTCCATCGCCAACAATACGATCCGCCCCATGCGATTCGGACAGAGGGGAGTCGGTCGCACGCCTTTCATGAGGTCGGGTTTTCGAGGTCGAGGAATTCCTTGAGCGTGTGCATGAACGCCTCCGGTTCATCCAGCATGATGAAGTGACCGGCCTTGGGAAAGCGTTTAATGCTGGCGGTGGGAATGCCATGCAACAAGGGCTGCCATTGCGTGGGGTGGACGATCACATCCCGATCGCCGTACATGCCCATGGCCGGGACAGCCACCTGGGACAGCATCGGCCGCAGGTCCGTGCGGCGCAGGGAGGCGATGCTGAGCAAAAAAGACTCCAGGGTGGTACGGGTCAGGTCACGGTCGAGAATCTCGGGGAAGCGCGGATCCTTGCAGATCGCCGGGGAGGCCAGGCGGATCCCCAGGCGGAACGCACCCATCACATTGAATAACATGAAGGCGATCGGACGCCGTCCAGCCAGCTTCAAAGGCAAGGCCAGGGAGGTACCGACAATCGGGGATCCCACTACAACCACCTGGCTGACTCGCTGCGGGAACTGGATCGAGACGGATAGGCTGACCGTTCCGCCCATGCTGTGGCCGACCAGGGGGGCCCGGTCGATGCCGAGCCGGTCCATGAACTGGTCTACCAGGCTGACAAAATCCTGGACCGCATAACTGGTGCGTTTCTTGCCGGACTCGCCAAACCCCCAGAAATCCAGGGCGTAGGTCCGGTAGCTGCGGCCCAGATAAGTCATGGTCTCCTGCCAGAGCCCCCAGGAGCCCAGCCAGCCATGGAGCAGGATGACCGGACGCCCCCGGCCGTAGACCTCGTAATGGACAATCCCTTGATCGGTGGTGATGGAGGACACGGCGCTTTTAACCGAACGGAGAGGCTATTTCTCTTCGTTCTCCATTTCGGACAGGATGCTGTAGAGCAGCTCCAGCAGCACGGACTTGACTGAATCGCGGTCCGTGGCCACGCAGGAGAGAAATTTCACCTTCGTATCCAGGCGCAGGGCATGTCGCATGTCGTCAATTTCCCAGGCCTCCTTCATGTCCTGCTTGTTGGCGGCGACCACGTAGGGAGTGGGTGCGTAGGCCCGGAAGGTTTCGAGGATCGAACGCGCTTCCCGGAAGGTCTCCGGGCGGGTGCTGTCCACCATAACGATAAATCCCAGCATCCCTTCCGAAAGGATCTCCCACATAAAATCAAAGCGCTTCTGGCCGGGAGTGCCGAAGAGGTACAAAACCAGGTCATCATCCACCGTAATGCGGCCAAAATCCATGGCCACCGTGGTTGCCTCCTTGACTGTCCTCTCAGCGGAGGAGGAGATCTTCCGCTCCGTGGAGACGACGTCGATCTCGCTGACAGACCGGATGAACTCCGTTTTGCCAGCGTTGAAGGGGCCGGTGACAACCATTTTGACCGTTTGCATGATACCAATCCTTAAAAAGATTATAAAGAACGGATCCGGTTGATCAGACGATTGACCAGGGATTTTTGTTCTTCCTTGTCATCCGTTGGAAAAACCCGTACATTCGACACAGGGAGCGGAGCCCCCTCCGGGCGGCAGATCTCGATCAGACCGGCCTGGAGCAGGCCGTAGACGATGCGCCGGATTTCCAGGTCGTTCATTTTGGTGGCGCTGGCGATCTGTCGGATCGTGTTGCGCGGATTGATATAAGAAACGACGCGCCATTCCTCCACGCTCAGGTTGACATTCCGCAAATTAGTTCCGGGGCGATCCGTGAACTTGAGGGCCATATCCAGGCTGGGAATCTCGTCCTGGAGCTGCTCCCATTCCCGCAGCTGGCGCGCCCCCTCGATGATCAGGTTCTCGAGGTCCAGGCGGACGCTGATCCGCTCATCGGGGGGAAGAAGGTCGTTGTCGAAATGGAAAAAGCCCTCCACCCAGGTGAACAGGCGCTGGATGATGTCGGTGAAATACTGCTGCAGATTGGTCAGGATGTCTTCCTGGGAGAGATAACCGGCGTTAATCAGCAGCAGCCCCAGTTCCTTGTCGGAAATGGACCGGCCGCGCTGCTGGATGGCTTTGAACTGGCTGACCGATAATTTATTGGCCTTGTGCAGGATCGAGGCCAGGCTGCTGTCCTCGCTACCCATCTGGGCATAGGCCAATTTGCCATCCCGAAAAGACACCTGGGCCGTCTCGCTGGGACCTTCGACCACCAGGGTCCCCGTCTTGCGAGCCAGGTTGATCAAATTGAGCAGTTGTGTGATCGTAAAGTCGCGCAGGTTGCCCCGCAGAGCCATGATGGACCTCGAGCGTTGTCCTGAGAGGGGTGAGAATCAGTGAAATCATTATACATGTAAGGTCCCGGTGCGTCAAAGGGGCAGGGCTTACCAAAACCGTATGTTATAATTTTCGCAAATATCCATCGTGATTCGGGAGGCACCGTATGATGAAAATCGAGATCGTTTACTGCGCGGTCTGACACTACACCGATCGGGCCGTGAGCCTGACCAATGATCTGCTCCACGAACTTGAGCCGGAGATCGAATCCATCCGTCTCGTCCCGTCCGACGGCGGTCGCTATGAGATCAGCGTCAATGAGAAATTGGTCTATTCCAAACTCGAAACCGGTCGCCATGCCGAACCTGGCGAGGTTCTCCACTTGGTCCAAAAACTCGTAAAAAAATAGAGGCCTCCATGTCCCCCAAAAAAGGCCGCGTCTTCTCCGGCATTCGCCCCACCGGCCGTGCCCATCTCGGCAACTATCTCGGTGCGTTCAAGAACTACGTCACCCTGCAGGACGACTATGAGTGCGTGTACTGCATCGTGGATCTGCACGCCCTGACCACGGTTGAGGACACCGCCAATCTGCACCAGAACACCTACGATATGGCATTGGACCTGCTGGCAGCCGGCATCCGGCCCGAGGAGACGATCCTGTTCATCCAATCCCATGTGCCCCAGGTGACCGAACTGCACACCCTGCTTTCCATGGTCACCCCCCTTGGAAAGCTGACCGACCTGCCGACTTTCAAGGATATGGTGCGCCTGCACCCGCATAACGTCAACTATGGCCTAGTCGGCTATCCGGTCCTCATGGCGGCCGACATCGCCCTTTATAAAACCGACCTGGTGCCGGTCGGCATCGACCAGGCGCCGCATCTTGAGTTCGCCCGCGAAGCCGTCCGCTCGTTCAACTACCGCTACCACACGAATGTCCTGATCGAACCACGCATGAAAGCGGCCGAGGTCCCAAAAGTGCTCGGCATTGACGGTCAGGAGAAGATGAGCAAGAGCCTGGACAACCAGATCGAGCTGGCCGCCTCGCCTGAGGAAACTCAAGCGCGCGTCATGATGATGGTCACCGACCCGGCGCGCATCAAGCGGACTGACCCGGGCAACCCGGACATCTGCAATGTGTTCACCATGCATAAGACCTTCACCCCGGCTCCAGAGGTGGAGCGCATCAACCTCGAATGCCGGCGGGCCGGCATCGGCTGTGTGGACTGCAAGAAGATCTTTGCGGGGAACCTGAACAAAGCCCTGGAACCTTTCCGGGAAAAACGGGCCGAACTGGCCTCGAAGCCTGAGCGCGTCCAGGCCGTGTTGGACGAGGGGGCAAACCGGGCCCGGAAAATCGCCGAAAGGACGATGGCTGAAGTGCGGGCGGCGGTACAGCTACCCTAAGGCCGGCCTGTCGGAAATGCGAGCCCTGCTGCAACGTGTCCAAGGTGCAAAAGTCAGCGTAGACGGCAGGCTGGTCGCCGAGATCGGGGCCGGTCTGGTCATCCTGCTGGGCATCGGACGCCAGGACAGCGAAGACCACGCCCGCTTCCTGGCCGAGAAAATTGCCACGCTGCGCATCTTTGAGGATTCCGCAGGCAAATTCAACCGATCCCTGCTCGAGGTGGGCGGATCCGCCCTCGTCGTCTCACAGTTCACCCTGTACGGCGACGCCCGCAAAGGGCGCCGTCCCTCCTTTTCCGAGGCTGCCCCCGGAGGTCGCCGCGCCCCTGGTCGATCGCTTCACAGCTCTCCTGGCCTCCCAGGGCGTCCCTACCCAGACGGGGTCCTTCGGCGCCCACATGCTGGTTGATCTCCAAAACGACGGGCCGGTGACCATCTGGTTGGAAAAATGACCACGATCCCTTCCAAGCTGCAAGAGGCCTTTCAGACCCACTTCCATGCCTCGCCGGTCTTTCTAGCCCGGGCGCCGGGGCGGGTGAATTTAATCGGCGAGCACACTGATTATAATGAAGGTTACGTATTACCGATGGCGATCAATCGCGCCGTCTGGATTGCCGTGCGTCCGCGCTCCGATCGGCGTGTCCTCGTCCATTCGCTCGACCTACATGAGCAGGCTGAATTTTCCCTGGAAACCCTGGAAAAGGGCAAGCCCGGCTGGTCCGAATACATCAAGGGCGTCGCCTGGGCCATGCAGACGGAATCCCTCGAACTGCACGGCTGGGAGGGGATCCTGATCGGCGATGTCCCCATCGGATCGGGACTCTCCTCCTCGGCAGCCTTGGAGCTGGCCTCGGCCCGGGCTTTCGCGGGGGTCTCCCACCTGGAATGGGATCCAGCCCGCATGGCCCTGCTCGGGCAGAAAGCTGAAAACCAGTGGATCGGGGTCCAATGCGGCATCATGGACCAGATGGTCTCCGCCGCTGCCCACCGGAATCACGCCCTCTTTCTTGACTGCCGTTCGCTCGAATACCAGCATATTCTGCTCCCGCCGCAGCTTGCGGTCTGCGTACTGGACACCGGCACTCGGCGCGGACTGGTGGATTCAGCCTACAATGAGCGCCGCACCCAGTGTGAATCCGCCGCACAGTTCTTCGGGGTGCGTGCCCTGCGGGATGTAGACCAGGATGCCTTCCTGACCCGCTCCGCGCAGCTCGACCCGCTCACCCGCCGCCGCGCCCGCCACATTATCAGTGAGAACGAACGCGTGCTGCTGGCCGTCCAGGCCATGAAGCGCGACGATGGCGAGGCGCTCGGTAAGCTGTTGGACGCCAGCCATGCCAGCCTGAGGGATGATTTTGAAGTTTCGAGCCCAGCCCTCAACACCATCGTCGAGATCGCCCGGAAGCTGCCAGGCTGCCTCGGGGCGCGCATGACCGGGGCCGGCTTCGGCGGATGTGCCATCGCCCTGGTCCGTGCAGAAAATGCTCTGGCCTTCTCCCAGGTGGTTGCCGAGAAGTACGCAGGCCAGACCGGCCTGACTCCAAGCGTATATCTCAGCCAACCCGAAGAGGGGGCAAGCCTGTCCTACGCGGCTTGACGCTTTAGAAAGGTTGTGCTAGTATCACCTTAGATATCACTCGCAGGAAATGCGTTCTTAAGGAGGAGGGCATGTTTATGTCTAAGAGATCATTTGGATGGATGGCCTTCACGCTGGCGGTCGTGCTGGCACTGACCGGGTGTGTGAAATCGGCCGCCCCGGCGCCGCAGGATACCCCGACCCCGACCAGCCTCTTTGGAAATGTGGCAGGACCGACCAGCATGAACCTGGTACAGTTATATGGCACGCAGACGGCGATGGCGATGTCCACCCCCTTGGGGACGCCCAATCCCTTGACCACTCCGTTCGGGACACCCAATCCTCTGACGCCCTTACCCCTCCCGACCCTGACCCTCTTTGGCTCCCAGAACACCGAGCTTCCGCCGACCGGGATCTTCGGAACCCCGGCAACGCCCGTTCCTCAGATCGTGGTCCCCACCGCCACCCCCGGGCGGCCCGTTAGCTACACCTTGCAATCCGGCGAGTATCCTTATTGCATCGCCCGCCGTTTCAATGTCAACCCGGCGGAATTGCTAAGCGCCAACAACCTGACCGACGGGCAGTTGCTTCAGCCCGGGGCGATCCTCACCATCCCGCAGACCGGCGATCCGTTCCCCGGTCCCCGGGCATTGCACCCCCACCCATCCACTTACACCATCTCCTCCCCAGAAGACACGATCTATAAAGTCGCCTGCTATTACGGGGATGTCAGCCCCGACGAAATCGCCTATGCCAACAGCCTGGCTGCCCCCTACACCGTGAACGTCGGACAGACCCTGAACATCCCCTAGAAATGGGCCTTCGCAAGACACCCAGGCGGAGAGGACTCCGCCTGGGTGTTTATTTTAGGCAGCACGGCAAGGATGCAAGATGGCTTTCGAACTCCTGAAATCTGAGAGAATCTATTCCGGCCGGGCCTTTACGATCCGCCGCGACCACCTGCGCTTACCGGACGGCCACGATACGAAGCTGGACATCGTGGAGCATCATGGCTCCGTTGTACTGATCCCGGTGGATGAGCAGGGGAATCTGGTATTGGTCCGCCAATACCGCCATGCCGCCGGCCTAGACCTGCTGGAACTCCCGGCCGGAACCTTGGACGAAGGGGAAGCCCCGGAGGCGTGCGCCCGGCGCGAAATCCGGGAGGAAACGGGCCTGGCCGCCGGAAAATTGGAATACCTGGGCGGGTTTCACCTGGCTCCAGGATATTCCACGGAATACATGCACGTTTATCTGGCAACCGGCCTTTATTCCGATCCGCTGCAGGCGGACGCCGATGAATTCCTGTCCGTCGAGCGCTACCCGCTGGCGCAGGCGCAGGCGCTGGTCGAGCATGGGGACCTTCCGGACGCCAAGTCGCTGGCGGCACTGTTCCTGGCGGGGAAGGCCCTGAAAGGGTTGGAACCGCGGTTTTAGGTCGTCCGTGCGCATCGGGTGGGGGTATTTTTATTATGACAAGTCGCAGTGGATTTCATGCATTAAATAACTATCGCAAGCCTATGGCGGGGAATAAACTTGTAAGTTGGCAAGATAGAAATCCAGGGATTTAACCTGTTAATCCAGCATAAGGAGCCGTGTGATCATGGACCGAGAAAAGGTAACGATTGATGGGAACGAAGCCACCGCTTCGGTTGCCCATCGGATCAATGAAATCTGTGCCATCTACCCAATCACCCCTTCTTCCAACATGGGCGAATTTGCGGATGATTGGTCCGCAATTAAAAGGAAGAATATCTGGGGCACCGTCCCCCTGGTGATCGAAATGCAGTCCGAAGGCGGTGCCGCGGGCGCGGTCCATGGAGCCCTGCAGACCGGAGCCCTGACCACGACCTTCACCGCCAGCCAGGGTCTGCTCCTGATGATCCCCAACATGTTCAAGATCGCCGGGGAACTGACCTCGACCGTCTTCCACGTCTCGGCCCGGACCGTGGCGACCCATGCCCTCTCCATCTTCGGGGATCATTCAGACGTGATGGCAGTCCGCCAGACCGGCTGGGCGATGATGCCGTCCGGATCGGTCCAGGAAGCCCACGACACGGCTGTGATCGCCCAGGCTTCCACGCTGGAAGCGCGCGTGCCTTTCCTGCACTTCTTTGACGGCTTCCGCACTTCCCACGAAATCGACAAGATTGAGCAGTTGAGCGATGATGACCTGCGGGCCATGATCGACGACGACCTGGTGCGCGCCCATCGTGCCCGGGCGCTGTCACCCGATCATCCGGTCCTGCGCGGCTCCGCCCAGAACCCGGACGTGTTCTTCCAGGCCCGCGAGACGATCAACCCTTACTATGCAGCCGTCCCTGGCATCGTCCAGAAGAATATGGACAAGTTCGCCAAACTGACCGGCCGCGCCTACCACCTGTTCGATTACATCGGTGCGCCGGACGCTGAGCGCGTGGTCGTCATCATGGCCTCCGGCGGCGAGACCGCCGAAGCCACCGTCCGCTACCTGATCGAGCACCGGGAGAAGGTCGGCGTGATCCGCGTGCGCCTGTACCGCCCCTTTGACGGGAATGCCTTCCTCGCGGCCCTGCCGAAGACTGTCAAATCCATCGCCGTCCTGGACCGCACCAAGGAACCCGGCGCGGGCGGCGAGCCGCTTTACATGGACGTGGTCAACGCCCTGTTCGAAGGTGGCCGCAAGGAGATCAAGGTCATCGGCGGACGTTATGGGCTCTCCTCCAAGGAGTTCACCCCGACCATGGTCAAGGCGGTCCTCGACGAACTCGGCAAGGCCAAGCCCAAGAATCACTTTGTGGTCGGCATCAACGAGGACGTTACCCACACCAGCCTGGATTACGACCCGAACTTCTCGGTCGAACATCCCGAGACCGTGCGCTGCGTGTTCTTCGGCCTCGGTTCCGACGGTACGGTCGGCGCCAACAAGAACTCGATCAAGATCATCGGCGGAGAGACGGACAACAACGCCCAGGGCTATTTCTTCTACGATTCAAAGAAATCCGGGACGATGACCATCTCACACCTGCGCTTCGGACCCAAGCCGATCCAGGCCCCCTACCTGATCACCGCCAACACCGCCAACTTTGTGGCCTGCCACCAGTTCACCTTCCTGGAACGCTACGACATCCTGAAGTATTCCCAGCCGGGTGGGGTCTTCCTGCTGAACAGCATCTACAAACCGGAGGAGGTCTGGGACACCCTGCCCCAGGAAGTCCAGAAGGATATCATCGAGAAGAAACTCCGCTTTTATGTCATCAACGCCTACGACGTGGCGGAGAAGACCGGCATGGGCGAACGGGTCAACACCATCATGCAGACCTGCTTCTTCGCCATTTCCGGTATCCTGCCGCGCGAGGAAGCCATCGCCAAGATCAAGTACACCATCCAGAAGACCTACGGCAAACGCGGCGAGGCTGTAGTGCAAAAGAACTACGCGGCCGTGGACCAATCGGTGGCGAACATGCATGAGGTGAAGGTGCCCTCGAAAGTCACCAGCAAGCTCAAACGCCGCGCCCCGGTCCCGGAGGGCGCACCCGATTTTGTCAAGAACGTACTCGGCCCGATGATCGCCTACGAAGGGGATACCATCCCCGTCTCCGCCATGCCCGTGGACGGCACCTTCCCCACCGGAACCACCAAGTGGGAGAAGCGCAATATCGCCCTGGAGATCCCGGTATGGGAATCCGACCTCTGCATCCAATGCGGAAAGTGCGTTTTCGTCTGTCCGCACGCAGTCATCCGCCACAAGGTCTTTGACAAGAAGTTCCTCGAAAAAGCCCCCCAGACCTTCAAATCGATGGACTCCAAATTCAAGGAGTTCCCCGGTATGGCCTACACCGTCCAGGTGGCCCCCGAGGACTGCAATGGGTGCGGGTTGTGCATTGAGGCCTGCCCGGCCAAGGACAAGACCAACGCCTCCCGCAAATCCATCAACCTGGCTCCCCAGCCGCCTCTGCGAGAAACGGAAGCTGCCAACTGGGAGTTCTTCCTGTCCCTGCCTGAGGTCGATCGCACGACCATTAATCTGGGCACGATCAAGAATTCCCAGCTGCTCGAACCCCTCTTTGAGTTCTCAGGGGCATGCTCCGGCTGCGGCGAGACGCCTTATGTGAAGCTGGTCACCCAGCTCTTCGGTGACCGGGCCATCATCGCCAACGCCACGGGCTGCTCCTCGATCTACGGCGGTAACCTTCCAACCACCCCCTACGCCCCGAACAAGGAGGGACGCGGTCCGGCCTGGTCCAATTCATTGTTTGAGGACAATGCGGAATTCGGCCTCGGCTTCCGGCTGACCCTGGATAAGCAGCTTGAATTTGCCCGTGACCTCCTGCCGGGCTTTGCCGGCGAACTCGGCGGAACCCTGGTGGAGGAGCTGCTCAAGGCCGATCAGTCCACCGATCTGGGCATCCGCCAGCAGCGGGAACGTGTGGAAGCTTTGAAGCAGAAACTGGCCAAATCCAAGAATCCGCAGGCCAAGAACCTGATCACCATTGCCGACGCCCTGGTCAAGAAATCCGTCTGGATCATCGGCGGCGATGGCTGGGCTTATGACATCGGCTACGGCGGCCTGGACCATGTTCTGTCCACCGGGCGCAATGTCAACCTGCTGATCCTGGATACCGAGGTTTACTCGAATACCGGGGGCCAGGCTTCGAAGTCCACCCCGCGCGGGGCGGTTGCCCGCTTCGCCGCCCAGGGCAAGGGCCTGTCGAAGAAGGACCTGGGCCTGATGGCCATCGCCTACGGCTACGTGTATGTGGCGCGCCTGGCGATGGGTTACAGTGACCAGCACACCCTGAAGGCCATCCTGGAGGCTGAATCGTACGACGGCCCATCTGTCTTGATCGCCTACAGCCACTGCATCAACCATGGCATCGACATGGAAAAGGGCCTGGAACAGCAGAAACTGGCTGTCCAGAGCGGATTGTGGCCGCTCTATCGCTACGACCCGCGCCTGGCCGCCGCGGGCAGGAACCCGCTCTTGATCGATTACAAAGAGCCGAGCATCCCGGTCGACCAGTATATGTACAACGAGACCCGCTTCCGCATGCTGACCCAGAGCGATGAAGGCCGCGCCGAAGAGCTCCTCAAGCTCTCCCGCCAGGATGCCCGAGCGCGCTGGAACTTCTACACCCAGTTGGCCGGTATGCACTACGGCGACGCGGAGCCAGGGAAATAAATCGTGGCAGGGCCGAGGGGTTCCCCTCCGGCCCCCGCCATCCCTTGTTTTGAGAAGGAGATTTGATCATGGTCGACCTGACAACCACTTATCTGGGCCTGAAGCTCAAGAATCCCCTGGTCGCCTCCGCCTCCCCGCTTTCCGAAAAGGTGGAGATCGTCCAGAAACTGGAGCAGGCTGGAATCTCGGCGGTGGTGATGTATTCGCTCTTCGAGGAACAGATCATCCACGAAAGCCTGGAACTGGACCACTACCTGAATTCAGGCTCGGAAGCCTCACCCGAATTCAGCTCCTTTTATCCTCAGACCGGCAATTACACCCTCACGCCGGAAACCTACATCGAGAACGTGAAAAAGATCAAGAAGGCAGTCAGCATTCCTGTCATCGGCAGTTTGAATGGGGTCTCGACCGGCGGGTGGATCAAGTACGCCAGGAAAATTGAGGAGGCCGGGGCGGACGCCCTGGAACTCAACCTGTATTACCTGCCCACCGATCCGGACCTGACCAGCGTGAAATTGGAAGAAACCTATGTCACTCTGGTGCGGGACGTCCGTAAAAGCATCAAGCTGCCCATCGCCGTTAAACTGAGCCCCTTCTTCACCTCCATCCCGAACATCGCCAGACGCCTGGTCGATGTCGGGGCAGACGGCCTGGTGCTCTTCAACCGCTTCTATCAACCGGATCTGGACCTGGAAAACCTGGAAGTCGTGCCGAACCTCGTCCTGAGCGACTCGAACGACCTGCGCCTGCCCCTGCGTTGGATCGCCATCCTCTACGGCCACGTGAAAGCCGATTTCGCCCTGACCAGCGGCATCCACACCCATGAGGATGTGCTCAAAGCCATGATGGCCGGCGCCAGTGTGGCCATGCTGACCTCCGAACTTCTTCAAAAGGGCATTGGCCGCGTCCCCGCTCTCCTGGCCGACGTCGAAAATTGGATGGGGGAGCATGAGTACGAGTCCATCCAGCAGATGAAAGGCAGCCTCAGCCAGCGCACCGTGAAAGAGCCGGCCGCCTTCGAACGGGCCAATTATATGAAGGTCTTGAACTCTTTCAAATACCTGCCCTAGCAGGCCAAATCCCGGAACCAAAAATCCTCTGCCTTCGGCAGAGGATTTTTAATCGGACTAATGAGTGCGCAACGGAACCGGGCTATTCCACGGCTTCAGGTTCACCACCGGATTTCTTCTGGCGATAGGTGATGCGCCCGCGCGAAAGGTCGTAAGGGGACATTTCCACCTTGACCCGGTCCCCGAGCAGGATCCGGATGTAATACTTCCGCATCTTCCCGGAGAGGTAGGCCAGGACATCGTGTCCGTTGTCGAGCCGGACCTTAAATTGAGTCCCGGGCAGCGCCTCGATGACCAGCCCCTCGACCTGAATCTTATCTTCCTCTTTTGTCATGACCAGCCTCCAGTTCCGTCCGCCGTGGGTGCAGGGCAGGGTTATTCGTAATCCTTGTACTGGCGCCTCTTGATCCGGCGAATCGCCTTTTTCTTTTCCATGCGACGCAGCTCGCTCTTGGAAACGAACCAGCGCTTGCGGCGCACGGTGCTCAAGACCCCGCTCTTGACGACCTTCTTGCGAAAGCGCTTCAGCAGTTGATCCTGAGATTCGTTGTTGCGTAAATTGACAGCAGTCACCCTCGTTCACCTCCTTCCGTTTGGAGGATATAAAAAAATCGGCCTGTCACAGACCCGGCCGAGAATACGCAAAACCCAAGACGCGGAAGCCATCATTGAGAATTTAACGTTTCTGCACTCACTCCTGGATTGCCGAGAAATCAATACGGGTAAGGCGGCAATCGCTTCAAGCTGGTCTGTGATCAAGGTCATTATACTATATGAAAGTAGGGCTGGGAAGAGAAAAAGCTGGTCTGCAGATAGAAATTCTGCCAGGGCAAACGCAAAGTGAGAACTTAGAACGGGTCGGAGCTAAAAGAGACGGCACCAGCTCTGCTTTAAACTTTAGGAAGAGAATCAATCATTTAACCCCTCGCCCACAGACACGTACGTCTTACTTCGAGTGGGATGGCGCACAAACCATCTCCAACAAAGTCATGATCCTTTGGGCGGAAATCTCCCAGGTGTGTCTTTCTTTCTGGTCCCGGACCGTCCTGGCGGCCAAGTCAACGTAGGTCGTTCCCGGCTGCATGACTCCCAGGATATAGTCTGCTGCGGATGGGACGAATCGGACATCCGGGGGGAACATGGCGCCGTTGACATCCCTGCGGATCATCGAAGGGAGCCCGCCAACATCGCTGGTGACGCAAGGCACTCCCATGGCATTAGCCTCATAGATCACACGCGGCGTGCAATCCGCCCGCGTAGGCAGAATAAGGAAATGAGACCTGGCGAGATGCGCCTCATATTCTCTCATCCCGGCAGACGTAGATACATCCAGGTAGTCGATCACTTTCACATAATCTGGGAGGCTGGGTTCTGAGGGCGGCCGACATCCTACAATCTCAAGTTCGGTGGGCAATCCGGCTCGGTTCAATGCTTCGGCCAGCCGCAGCGTTGTATCGCCTCCCTTGCGTTGCCAGGTGATTCCGCTGAATAAAAGATGGCAGGTCTTTGAAGAGCGCGCCCGGATCATCGTATCGACCTCTTCGAGAGGTCTCTCTTTTTCCAGATTCGGACCAAAGGGAACGACTTCAACTTTGGCGCGATCTACCCGGTAATAATTCAGACAAGTCCTGGCCGCCCATGCGGATGAGTAAATGGCTAGCGCGGCATGAGAAAGAGCCGTCTGCTCCATCCTGTTGCCGTTTTCGATGTTTTCGCGCTGAAGGCCGCTGAAGGAGGGATAGAAATCCAGCATGCCTGCAAATGTGGCATCAACCCAAAAAACGATCGGCACCTGACAATTCAATAAGCTGATGGGGATCGTGCTGTCACTGAAGAGGACATCCACCGAGGCTTCTGCAAGCTTACGGGTGATCTGGCCGGCAAAGTTCCCGACCACAGACGGATCGCGGTCAGGTAGGATGCGCCGGCCGGTAAAGACACGGTTCAACAACCGCCGTGCGAGCAGGCCCACCGTCTGCCGCTGACTCAAGGGTCCCAGGAAACGTACCTCCAAGCCCAAGTCTCGGAGCGCTTTGGCCTCGAAGTAGCTATGAAGGGACCGGGGGGTTGCTACCGCTGCATTGGTAATACTTACAAAACCAATTTTCATCTTTCTTCTTCCGATGTGAGTATACTTGAAAACAGACTGATCATAAGCATAGAAATGCTCGGAGTGACGCCGCATGACCTGCCCAATGGTCGCGGTCCACCCGGAAGACATTCTCAGCCCACAAAACCACATTAGGGCGCTGGATTGACTACTCCTCACGCCCAGAGGTGGCGAACTTTCAGCCACATTAAAGCGAGCCGCCATAGACTGGAAGGTATCAGTAGAAAGTAAATGCATTGTCTCCAGGGAAAAAAAGTCCTATAATTAGGAAAGGGTGGGAGGCCGGGGTCTGAAAACTCTGGAATATAGGCAGGATCCGTATTGAGCACCCAGACTCAATGAAAAAGGGGGACACGAGCTTATTGAGGAGTTAAGCTCTGAAGCTCCAGCGGCGGCCTTCAATCCGAAGCATTGGATTCGGGGACGAGGTCGAGAAAGGTTTGAGTAAATTTTGGGTGTTTATTCCCCGGCTTCATTTGGGCAAAGAGATTGGTTGGAGCACATATTCAGGTAGGGGACGAAGATATAATTCGGACCTGGGTGAAGCGAGGCTCGTCTACCTGGATAACAGACCAGGGCAGCAAACAGGAGCATCCGTGATTGGCAAGATAAAACTGTATTTTAAGACACTGGGTTTTAGGGGTATCCTCTACGCCATCATTGGAAAAGCTGCGAATTCGGAGCTTCCATTAAACGTGAAACGACGGGATATCAGGTTCCCATTCAGTTTGCGAATTCCCACGTCGGATGTATCAACCTATCAGAAAGTGTTTATAAAACAAGAATACAATTTTGTGACTGAGGTACCACCCAAAACGATCATCGATGCGGGTGCGAACATTGGGCTGGCATCCATTTATTTTGCGAACAAGTATCCTGAAGCAAAAGTGATTGCGCTTGAGCCTGAAAAAAGCAATTTTGAATTTCTTAGAAAGAATGTCGAACCATACCCTAATATTATTCCTGTTCATGCCGCATTGTGGAATAGGAATGAAGAAATAAATCTGATTGATCCTGGACGTGGAAAGTGGGGATTTATCACGGAGGCGAAAGATAGCGCAGAAAATCCATTAAGCAATATTTGTCACACCGTGAATGGCATGACCATTGACAGGATCATCCATGATTACGAACTAAATAATATTGATATTCTAAAAATTGATATTGAGGGCGCCGAAAAAGAAGTATTTGAAGATACTGCATCCTGGATCGGGAAAGTTAATGCTTTAATCATTGAGCTCCATGAACGCCTGAAATCAGGATGCAATCGCAGCTTTTATCAAGGAACCAACGGCTTTGACCACGAGTGGTGTCGAGGGGAAACCATATATCTAGTACGGGGAGACGGCATTACAAAGCGCTCCCGCTGACAGCTATTCACCCGCGTTCCATTTTTCCTTCAGCGGGGAGTGTCGCTGGTCGTGCGGTCTAGAGCATCGTCCTGCAGGACCCCTCTCCATTAAAGAAATAGTTCACCGTTCAGGGTGAACTATTGTGTTTTCGATCCGTGAACCTGCTCTTGGAAATTTGAGATTCAGGGTCTCACAAGAAGCGTGGATCGGCGGGTAGTCTCGGTTTTTAAATTTTAGGACTTGTCTTTTCTTCGGGCCACAGTGAATGACCTGAGACCTTCATGAGGTAACCTTCCATGGATTAAATTGAAAAGTCCCTTTGGCAATGACCTACTCTCCCAGGCAGTTACCCACCAAGTACCATCGGCGCTGACGAGCTTAACTTCCGGGTTCGGGATGGGACCGGGTGTACCCTCGCCGCTCAAATCACCAAAGAGACTTATTCACAAAGTCGTGCTGAATAGTTTCTGATTATCTGATGAGGAACAGTATCAAGTTCTCCGCACCACGCAAATTAGCCCTCGACCATTAGTACGGTTTAGCTAAACACATTGCTGTGCTTACACACACCGCCTATTAAGCAGGTAGTCTACCTGCGGTCTTACTCCTTGCGGAATACAGGGATCTTATCTTGAGGCGAGTTTCCCACTTAGATGCTTTCAGCGGTTATCTCTGCCAGACATAGCTACCCAGCGATGCCGTTGGCACGACAACTGGCACACCAGAGGTCTGTCCACTCCGGTCCTCTCGTACTAGGAGCAGCTCCTCTCAAATCCCTTACGCCCACAGTGGATAGAGACCGACCTGTCTCACGACGGTCTGAACCCAGCTCGCGTACCGCTTTAACGGGCGAACAGCCCGACCCTTGGGACCTTGTCCAGCCCCAGGATGCGATGAGCCGACATCGAGGTGCCGAGCGAGATCGTCGATGTGAACTCTTGGATCTCACCAGCCTGTTATCCCCGGGGTAGCTTTTATCCGGTAGCCACGGCCCTTCCACACAGATCCGTGGGATCACTAAGCCCGTCTTTCGACTCTGCTCGACGCGTTGGTCTTGCAGTCAAGCTCCCTTATGCCTTTACACTCTATGGGTGGTTTCCATTCACCCTGAGGGAACCTTTGGGCGCCTCCGTTACCTTTTAGGAGGCGACCGCCCCAGTCAAACTGCCCACCTGGCACGGTCCCCCGCCCGGATGACGGTGCGGGGTTAGGGTCTAAATGTAATCAGGGTGGTATTTCACTGTTGGCTCCACCGAGGCTAGCGCCCCAGCTTCAAAGCCTCCCACCTATGCTACACAGATCACACCCAAACTCAATGCCAAGATACAGTAAAGCTCCACGGGGTCTTTTTGTCCTACTGCGGGTAGGCCGCATCTTCACAGCCATTTCAATTTCACCGGGTCCCTCGTTGAGACACTACTCCAGTTGTTACGCGGTTCGTGCGGGTCGGAACTTGCCCGACAAGGAATTTCGCTACCTTAGGACCGTTATAGTTACGGCCGCCGTTCACCGGGGCTTCAGTTCAAAGCTTCGACTTGCGTCTAACCTCTCCCTTTAACCTTCCGGCACTGGGCACGCGTCAGCCCCTATACATCGCCTTACGGCTT
>Ga0209039_10000909_pt1 | contig 28530 bp, 19 predicted proteins | sample BogFormECP12_OM1_FD_188238 | JGI IMG/M metagenome (GOLD analysis project Ga0209039, IMG submission 188238) | Bog forest soil microbial communities from Calvert Island, British Columbia, Canada - ECP12_OM1 (SPAdes) (version 2) | ecosystem: Environmental > Aquatic > Freshwater > Wetlands > Bog ... | reverse complement strand
CGCTTTTCGCGAAACGCCGCCATCGCCTCCTCATGTTGTTCTGAGGCCAAGGCGGCGGCCTGGGCCTCGATATATTTTTCGAGAAACTCATCCCAATCCAGGTCGAAAGCCAGGTTCACCAGGCGCTTGGCCTGATGCTGTCCCTCGGACGCGGCATTCAGATAGACCTGGGTGATTTCCGCCACGCGCTTGTCGAAGTCCGCTTGCGGCACCAGGTAGTCGATCAATCCCATGGCATTCGCTTCCTGGGCATCAATGAACTCTCCGGAAAGGATGATGCGCTTGGCGCGTCCCGGGCCGATGAAGCGGGCCAGACGGTAGGTTCCCATGCCGGGGACCAGGCACTCTTTGACGGCGGTGAGAGCGAACTTTGTGCCCTCGGCGACAATGCGGATGTCACTGGCCAGGGCGACCTGCAGTCCGCCGCCGATGCAATAGCCGTGGATGGCGGAGATGACCACCTTATCCATCGTCTCCATGGCCCGCAGACTCCGTTCGTAAACCCGGAACCAGTCCATGGAGAACTCCCGGCGGGAAAGCGCCTTCAGGTCAATGCCGCTGGAAAATGCGCGGCCGCCGCCGCGGATGATCACGATCTTCACCTGCGAATTTCGCTCCAGATCTTCCGCGATGGCCAAAAAATCATGGGCCCATTGCACGTTCATCGCGTTCAAGACATCCGGGCGGTTCAAGGTGACATGAGCGACCGGGCCTTTGACATCACAGCACATGGTTTCGAGTTGCACGTCGCTAACCTCCATAGGTAAGTTGCGCCAGTTCATACACATTGTGCAGCGCTTTCTGGCGGCCTTCTTTCTGCTGCGGTTGTGTCTCCGGCGGTCCCTGGAAGTGCCGCTCGAAAAAGTTCAGTGCCCTTTCCGCCAGCAAAAGGTGACATTCGCGGAACACTCGCCAGGCGGTTGTCCCGGGCCAGCCCGCCGGCAAAAGTTCAGAGGGCAAGCCGGGATCAATGTGCAAAAACTTCCCGTATTCGTGGAGCAGGCGCATCTTGCTGGCGAAGCAGACGCTCTCGTCCGGGGGATGGCCGGAGTTGAAACGGGCTTGAAAACTCTGCCACGCCGGCTCCCAGTGCCGAGTGAACTTCACGTACTGCCTCTGCACGGTTTTCAGGTTCCAGCACTTTTGCACCAATTCGTCGTAAGCCAGCGAATTCACGTGGCGGGCGCGGAACAAATGCACGAAACCGTCTAACTGGTGCTGACCCAGGTGGCGGAGAGTCAATTCGACGACGGGACGCGGACTAATCCAGACCGAAGGCAGAAGCGGACCGAAGCCCAACCAGGTCAACTCCCGCCGCAGCCGGTCGCGATGGGGGCGCAGCTTCTCCGGCAGAGAGTAGGTCAGCATCGTCCATTGGCCGTCCCATTTTTCCGCATGGGGAGCAAAAATTCTGGGTGCCGCTTCCTCGACGCGTTCCCGGCCCATTTCTGTGAGGGCATAGAAGCTCTGTTTCTCCCATGGGGTCACTTGCAGCCATCCCTGGCTGCACAGCCGGCACAGGGCCGCGCGCATCGCAGTGGTCGTCAGTCCCAGTTCCTCGCCCAGGGCCAGCAGGCTCCGCAAGCGGATGGAGCCGCCGTAGTACTGCACGTAGTCAAGGTAGATTTCGAAGATGGCTCTACGTGCGTTCATGGCTGCGTCCGTGCGCGAGCTGTCACAAGAATCACGAGCTGGCCGGCAACTTTACCACAAATTATCACCGTAATAACTTTAATAAAAATGACTCTAATAAATGACCTTGACAACCGCGGAAAACGATTATAGCATTACGCCCCATCACGCTGGCGTGAAGAAAATGTAATAGATAGAGGGACGGCTACAGCGCGAGTTTCCGTGCGAAGCAACGCGGACCGCGGCCGTTCAGTCCGCCTCTCTTGGATAGGCAAGGCATGTATGGAACCGGACTCATAGCATCGTTTCCGGGAGAGGAGCAGGAATGAAACCGCAACTGCGCTCTGATTGCCGTCATTTTTGTGCTGGGATCGTCATCGCCGTTCTCGTCTGCACCGGCGCCGGATACGCCCAACTGACCAGCGCCACGCTGGTGGGCGGCGTGCGGGACCAGGGAGGCGCCATCATCGTGGGCGCCACCGTGACCGTGCGCAACCTCGCCACCAACGAGACCCGCTCCGATGTCACCACTGCCGACGGCCTGTACCGCATCTCCGACCTGACGGCAGCGATCTATGAAGTCCGCGCGGAAAAAGAGGGGTTCAAGACGACCGTCACCAGCAACGTGACTCTGCACGTGGGAGAAACCTCGCGGGTGGATCTGACGCTCAGCGTGGGCATGGTGAAAGAAACCGTCGAAGTTGAAGACCGGCCGGTGCTCGTCAACACCGAAGAGGCGGGCACGACGAATATCGTCGAGGAGAAGCAGGTCGAGGAGCTGCCGCTGGTTCGCCGCAACATTTACCAGTTGCCGGTGCTGGAACCGGGCACGGCGCCCGTCCGTATTCTCATGCCCACCTATTACAACAACTCCGTTTACGACATGGGTTTCATCTCGTACGGGAAGAACATTCGCTCAGCCAATTTCATGCTGGATGGCGCGCCCAATAACGATAACGGGCTCGGAGGGATCCCTGCCGTTGCCCCCATCCTGGACGCGGTCCAGGAGTTCCAGGTGTCCACCAACGATTTCGGCCGCGAGTTTGGACGGAATTTCGGGGCCGACATTAACGTAGCGACCAAGTCCGGCACCAATCGGATCCACGGTGCGCTGTGGGAGTTTCACCGCAATGCGGCGGTCAATGCTCGCAATTATTTCGACCTCGCCAATCCTTCCGCGCTTATCCATAACCAGTTCGGATTTACTCTCGGGGGCCCCCTCCGCAAGGACAAAACATTCTGGTTCCTGGCCTACGAAGGCTTCCGCGAAAAACGTGGCAGTACTCGGGACGTTCAGGTGGAAACGCCGCAGCTGCGCAGCTATGTGGCCGCCACTTATCCCAATAGCGTGGCGAATTACTTATTCCAGAACTTCCCTGGGCCTTCCTATATCAAACCGGGCACGGACGTGAGCTTGGGAATCAACCCCACTCCCGGTTCTACCGATGTCGGCATCGGAGTCGGCCAGGCCATCAATCACAACACGACCGACCAGTACGTAGCGAAAATCGACCATGACTTTCGTGTTAACGACAAAGTTTTCGTGCGTTGGGTAGGAGACTATCCCCGAAGCACCGGCGCCGGCGAACTTACCACCTACGGCGGATTGGGACGCATCATGCGCGGCTTCCGGCGTCCGAGCGACGGCTTCATCGGCAACCTGGCCGTTGGATACACTCATCTTTTCGGCCAAAGTCTCTTGAACAACTTCGTCTTCGGTTACCTGCGCAATCGAGCTTCCACCGGCGCCTTCCCCAGCAATGCCCCCAATTTCTTCCTCAACGACTTGACCTTGGGTTTCGGTTCCGACTGGTTTGTTCCCATTAACTTTACCAATAACGCCTTCAACCTCAAGGACAACGTCTTGCTCACCCGTGGACGGCACGGGATGAAAATGGGTGTGGAATACAACCATGATCTGGAGGCTAGCGTATTTGATGCCGCCGGCCGCGGCGCCTACGTTTTCGCAAACCTGGCAGGCCTCGTCGCCGACAGCCCTTTCGCTTACGAAGCGCAAATCGATCCCGTCACCGGTCTGAGCATCATGTCGAGTGCCAACCATCAGCGCCACTTCCGCCGGCGCGACTTTGCCTGGTTCTTCCAGGATGATTGGAAAGTCAGGAAGAACCTGACCATCAACGCTGGGTTGCGGTGGGAGTACTTTGGAGTAATCCAGGAAACCGACGGCAAACAAGCGGGCATGACCTTAGGGTCGGGAAGCACGCTCCAGGATCAGCTGGCCGGCGCTACACTCGGCCAGCAGGGTCAGCTCTACCAACCGAATTATCGAAATTATGCCCCTCTTCTGGGACTGGCCTGGGACCCGCTGGGAAACGGGAAGTTTTCGGTGCGTGGCGCCTGGGCGATCAACTATGACCGCATCCACAGCGACCTCATAAGCGAGCCTGCCCGCTTCACTCCTCCCTATAGCGCTTTCGCTTTGGCCGTGCCCGGACTGACAAATTGCCCCATGCCCGATTACACGGTCGCGAATGTTTTCCAAAATCCTCCCGTACTTCCTCCGGCCGTCGGAGGGGTGCCTTATGGGGGAGGGCTTAACGCGAGTGGCATGCTGGATCCAACCCGGCCAAACGGCTGCCTTTCCGCGGAAGTGATGGCCATCGACCAGCACCTGAAAACTCCCTATGTCGAGCAGTGGAACCTGACTCTACAGTACGAGCTCGCCAACAACTGGCTGCTGGAATTCAGTTACGCGGGAAACCAGGGACACCGCCTCAGTTTCACGAATAATCCCGACCGCGTGACCGGCGGGCTCCCGCCCGCAGTGCCGTGCATTCTAGGAAATGCTCCGAACTGTCTGTTGGCAGAACCGTATCTGTCAACCTTGGATTACCTCACCACGACCGGGTCTTCCAACTACAACGGCGGTTCGGTGCAGTTGAAGAAACAGTTCAGCCACGGCTACCTCCTGCAAACCAGCTACACCTACGGCAAGGTACTCGACGTCCAGGACGACGCCAATGCCGGCGACTTCATCGGATCGGGGACCGGCTACAACGGCACTATGGATGCTTCGAAACCCCGCCTCGACTATGGACGTTCCAGCTTCGACATCCGCCATCGCCTGACCGCCAACGGGGTCTGGGAAGTCGGCCAGATGTCCAAGCAGGGTCCGGTCGTTCGCGCCCTGGCCGGCGGCTGGCAGATCAACACAATTTTTTCTTACGAATCCGGCCGGCCCTTCACCGTGTTTAACTCGGTCCTCGATTACAACGGAGACGGCGGCGGGGCAGCGCAAGCACCTCCCACCGGCAACGCCTATGATCGCCCAGACACCCCGGCCTTTGGTAATAGCGTCGGCTGCAAGTCGCCGCACGCCTACGTGAATGGACTGTTTCAGCCTTCGGCTTTCCCCACACCGCCATCGAATACAAACGGAACCCTCGGGCGCAACACATTCTGTGGCCCCAACTATAAGGGCCTGGACCTTTCCCTGGTACGCAATTTCAAAGCGCGGCTCCTGGGAGAGCAGGGCAAAATCCAGTTCCGGGCGGAGGCTTTCAACGCGCTCAACCGGGTCAACCTGTACTTGCCGGACGGGGACTTGGGGGTCGCCGGCCTGATCCCGAATCCAGTCTTTTCCACCTTTGGCAAGTCAACCCAGGCTTATTCCCCGCGGGAGCTTCAGTTTGGATTGAAGATCTCCTGGTGATGGAGACGGGGATTGTTTCCGTAGTGGAGCAGAAGTTCTATACTCGCAGAATCCGATAGGAGGTACCAATGGCAACCGCAATCAAACCACTCGCCACCTACAACGGTCCGACCCAACTTCTGATTGATGGCCAATGGCGCGAGGCTGTTTCGGGCAAGCGTTTCGACACCCTCAATCCCGCGACCGGCGAAGTCATCACGTCCGTTGCCGAAGCCGACAAGGCCGACGTGGATCTCGCGGTCAAAGCAGCGCGCAAGGCTTTCGAAGAGGGGCCGTGGAGCAAGACGACCGCCACCGACCGGGGCAGAATCCTGTCGAAGCTCGCCGACCTGATCATGGAACATCGCGATGAGCTGGCCGAACTGGAAACGATGGACAACGGCAAGCCCATCTCCGACGCGCGCAATGTTGACGTTCCCCTGGTCGCCGACTGCATCGAATATTACGCTGGCTGGGCCAACAAAGTGCACGGGGAGACCATTCCTGTCCCGGGACCGTTTCTCAATTACACGCTGCGGGAACCGATCGGCGTCGTCGGCCAGATCGTGGCCTGGAACTTCCCCATGCTGCTGGCCGCCTGGAAACTGGGGCCCGCGCTGGCCACCGGAAACACCGTGGTGCTGAAACCCGCGGAACAGACACCTTTAAGCGCGTTGCGGTTAGGTGAGCTGTGCCTGGAAGCGGGCATCCCTCCTGGTGTTGTGAACGTGCTGCCGGGATTTGGGCCGACGGCCGGATCCGCTCTGGTGACCCATCCGGACGTGGACAAGATCGCCTTCACCGGCGAGTACATCACCGGCCAGACCATCATGCGCGAGGCGGCGGGGACGCTAAAGCGGATCTCGTTCGAACTGGGCGGCAAGTCGCCCAACATCATCTTCGCCGACGCGGACCTGGACGCGGCCGTCGTCGGTTCCTTAATGGGCATCTTCTGGAACCAGGGTGAAGTCTGCTGTGCTGGATCGCGCCTGTTCCTGCAGGAGTCGGTGTACGACCAGTTCATGGACAAACTGGTGGGACAGGCCGGCAAGATGAAAGTGGGCGACCCCATGGATCCTTCGACCCAGATCGGGGCCTTGATTTCCGAGGACCACCTGAACAAGGTGCTGCGCTATATCAACATCGGCAAAGCCGAGGGAGCCACGCTGCGAACGGGAGGCGACCAGCCCACCAAGCGCGGCTACTTCGTCAATCCCACCATCTTTGACGGGGTTAACGACTCGATGAAGATCGCGCGCGAAGAGATCTTTGGGCCGGTGCTTTCGGTCATCCGGTTCAAAGACATGGACGAAGTTGTGCCCCGCGCCAACAACACGTTTTATGGGCTGGCGGCGGCGGTGTGGACGCGTGATGTCGGCAAAGCCCATGCCATGGCTCGCAAGCTCAAAGCCGGAACGGTCTGGGTGAACACCTACAACATGATCAGCAGTCTCTCGCCCTTCGGCGGCTATAAGATGAGCGGATTCGGCCGCGAACTGGGCGTGCACGCGCTCGAGAGTTACACGCAAGTGAAGAGCGTGTGGGTGAGCCTGCCGAACTGAAAAACTACATAGTTTCGCTCAAGGCGGACGATCAACTATGCGACTCCTGGCGATAACACTGACGACTGCCGCTCTCACCGCAATGCTGTGGGCTGAGGGCATCCCCGTAAAGAGCCAACTTGTGCAAGACAAGTGTGGCGGCTGCCATACCCTCGATTCCCAGCAGCGCATGAGCCGCATCTCCTACCAGCGCAAGACACCCGAGGGGTGGGAGGAAACCGTGCGGCGCATGGTGCAACTGCACAAGGTGAGCCTGACTCCGGCGGAAGCGCGGGCCATCGTGCAGTACCTGGGGGATCAGCAAGGCCTCACCGCTTCGGAGGTGGACAAGATCAGCTATGCCCTGGAGCAACGCGAACTGGAGCAACGCGGAGAGGAGGAGAAGATTCCCAACGAAGCGGTCCGAACGGCGTGCGCGACCTGCCACAGCTACGCCAGGATTGCAGCCCAGCGTCGGACCAAAGAGGAATGGCTGAAGCTGAAAAGCTTCCTGCTGGCCATCATCCCCACCATCGTTTATCAACATCGCTACATGGACTGGATGACTACGTGCGATGAAGCGCTCGCCTATCTGGCCCAGCAGTTCCCGCTGGAAACTCCGGAATGGCAGCGGGAAAAGAACCAGACTGCTCCCGGCGAAGGCGCCTGGGTGGTTCGCGGGTATCAGGCGGGCAAGGGCGATTACGTGGGACAGATCAAGATGAGCGTGGCGGCCGACGGCTCGCGGCAGACTCAGGCGGCTCTGGAGTTTGCCGACGGCACCCACACGACCCGCACCGGCACCGGACACTGGTATGGAGCGGCTTCCTGGAGAGGCAATGCCCAGTGGCAGGAGGGGGCAAAGGGCCGGGAAATCTATCATCTTTCCGCCGACGGTACGACGTTGCGCGGCCGCTGGCTGGGCGTCGAAAAGCAGGGAATCGCAGGCGAGGAAACTCTCTACCACCGGGACGGGCACCCCCGCCTGGTCGCCGTGTTTCCGAAGGCCGTGCAGTCTGGCGCCAAGAACGTCGAGCTGCGCATCTATGGAGCCGACCTGCCGGCCAACGTGAAACCGGGCGATCTGAGCCTGGGCGATGGCCTGAAGGTCGAGAAGATCACGGCCGCCACAACCGATCGGATTACGGTGGAAGCCACGGTCTCGGCGGATGCGAAAAATGGCCGACGGGTGGTGCAGGTGGGCCCCGCCACAGCCCAGGATTTGCTCTGCGTGTACGACAAGGTGGACTACATTCGCGTGCTACCGGAGCGGACGATGGCGCGAACGGGCGGGATTCACTATTCCAAGCAGTACGTCCAGTTTGAGGCGCACGCATACAACCGCGGTCCCGATGGCGTTGTCGGCAACGACGACGATCTCGATATAGGCGTCGTCAAGCCAAACTGGGCAATCGAAGAGCTGTACAACGCCTACGACGACAAGGATCGGGAATTTGTCGGCTCCATCGATCAGAACGGATTATTTACCCCCGCGATCGAGGGACCGAATCCGAAACGTTACCGCAGTGGCGAGAACATTGGCGACGTCTATGTGACGGCCGAATACAAACCGGGGAATGACGCCAAAGCGATGAAGGCACGCTCCTACGTGCTGGTGAGCATCCCCAAGATGAGAGACACCCTGATACCGTAACGCGGAGCAAATTTTATATGAAACACTTGAAGCCACTCAATAAGAAAGCCAGAAAGATCGAGGCGGCGGCGCAACAGCAAGCCGACAGCGGCTCCCCGGCGGAGAGCAAGCCCGACGTGCGGGCGCTGCAAGCGCCCCAACTCCCCTTGGGCTGCGCGCTCATCTTCGATCCCGGGTGGGAGGCCGACAGTTCCGGCCAGATGACGGGCCTGTGCCAGCCCATGGAAGCCGATCTCTACGGCTGCTACGACGAGTGCTGGTGGCCGGCCCAGCTGCCGGATCAGTTGACGAGTTTTCTGGAATGGTCGGACAAGTGCGCCTCGGCGGAACGGGACTGGCGCAAGCTGGATCTGGTGCCGACGGACAACAAATGAAAGGCCGGTGGACGGTCATGTTTGGGACTACTCACGTCATTCTTCGCAGCCCGCTCCTTCGGCCCGGTCGTCGCGCGCAACTTGCGATCGCGCTCGGCCTCCTGCTGCTGGCCACGTCCCTGGGCTGGAGTCAGGACCACGAGTACTTTGTTCTCGGCATCCACCCCACCGGGCTGCTCGTCATTGACAGCAGCCGCGACGAAATCGTCGCGCAGATTCCCACCAGGGGCCGTTCGCCGAAAGAGTTGATCCCTTCTCCCGACGGCAAGCACGTTTTCCTGACCACCGACGGCCGCGCCAAGATCGAGGTCGTCAACGTACCCGGCCGGAAAGTGGAAGACGTGATTGATCTGGCGCAGCCGGGCATCAAGATCAACATTTTCGGCCTGGCCCTGAGCCGCAAGGGAGACCGCCTGTTTGTTCATATTCGTCCGGTCAAGGAACTTCCCGATGAATATGTGGCGATGCCGCCGGAAATCTGGTCCGTGGACCTGAACACGCACGCCAGGAAGAAGATCATGGACGCGCCCGATAGCGTGGTCAGCCTGTTCGTGCCCGCGGACCCGAACCGCCTGATCGCTTGGGGAAATGACGTCTACTTCATTGATCTGGCCGAGCGCCGGGTCGTGGAAACGGTACCCATGCGCACCGGCCTGCCTCCCGATCAGAGCCCTATGGACACCCTCCCCTTCTTTAATCAGTACGAGCAGAGCGGAATCGTGAGCATGCCCTACTTCGCCACCAATCCGTTTACGCACAAGATGGTGCTCGGCCTGGTCAACATGGACGTGGACACGGGAAAGTTGGACGTCATGGAACTGGGCCCGGCCATTCCTTTGTACTCTTCGGTAGTCTCTCCCGACCGCAAGCGGGCCTACATGGTCATGAACCAGCTGGTGGCAGTGGACCTGACGCAACGCAAGATTGCTGAGGTGCGCGATACCGGAGGGACCACCTACGTCGTCAACCTCACGCGCGACGGCAAGAAAGTCTACCTGCCGTCGTCGGCCGGCCCGTTCGTGGACGTTTACGATGCGGAGACTCTGAAACTCATACACCGCATCGAGCTTCCCGGCGACCCGAGCTCCAGCCAACTGCGCGCCCTGCCACCGGGAGCCGTGCCCTAGCCGCTTATGGAGTGGGCCATTCACGTTGCAGACGGAAGATCTCTGGAACACTGCGAAGACTTTTTTTCGTGCCCCCCCCGAAGTTCTGAACTTCCGCTGAGCGATTTGCAGGCTGCAGCGGCAAAGGTCGTCCAACGGGTGGCTGGGCCGGTTCGCCCGCAACGTGCCTACCTGGGCAACGAATTTTGCCAGCACCTGATCCCGGCGCGCGAGAGCTTCTCCAAAGTGTGCCGCGAGCTCCGGGAGCGCGGTTTGGCGATCACCTTCCTGACGCCGCCGGTCACCGACGCTGGCCTGGATAAACTCCGGCCTCTTTTTGCCTGGCTCGCCGCTCAGGCCAGCGGCGCGGAAGTGGTATTCAACGACTGGGGCACATTGCAGGTGCTGCACGAAGAGTTTGACGCGTTGCGGCCGGTTCGTGGACGCCTCTTGAATAAAACGATGCGGGATCCGCGCGTCACCCCCTTGTACAACGCACCGGATGCCCCGGAGGGCATCCGCGCTTCCATGCAGCCGGGAGGACTCGATATGCCATCCCTGCAGCGCCTGCTGCTCCGCTATGGTGTCGAGACGGTGGAACTGGACATCTTGTTTCAAGACTCTACTTCGGACCTGCGCCGGCTCCCGTTTCAGGTGGCGTTTTACTTCCCCTATGGTTTCGTGACTACGGGACGGCAATGCATGATCGGCGCGCTCCATTTCCAGGAGAGTGAGCGATTTCGGCCCATGCAGCAGTGCCAGCACGAGTGCCGGTCGTACGTTACGGAGCACCGCTTCGTCGGTACTACCCTGCCCACCGATGGCACAGCGTTTTATCAGCGCGGAAACACTTTTTTCTACTGCCCCGACACCGAGGTGCTCGAGCGTTTCCTGCTGGAAGCGGAAGCCCGGGGAGTAGGCCGGTTGATCTACCAGCCGGACTTGCCCATGTGAGCACACGATGAAAATTCTGGCACCCTTGAATTCGCCGGCGGAAACCGAGATGCTCCTGGCCAACGGGGCGGAGGAGCTTTACTGCGGCCTGGTGCCGGATGAGTGGGTGGCCCGTTACAGCGGCGCCATCTGGCTGAACCGGCGCAGCCCGGCTGGCGGGAACCTGCGCACCTTTTCGGATCTTGGCCGGGTCGTCGAACAGGCTCACGGCCGTTCGGTTCCCGTGTTTGTGACCTTGAACGCTCAGACCTACACCGCCAGCCAACTGCCACTGGTGCTGGACCTCGCCCGCCGCTATGTCGAGGAAGCCAGGGTGGATGGACTGATCGTCTCCGATCCGGCCTTGATCCTGGAACTCGCGAACCAGGACTTGCCCTGCGCTCTGCATCTCAGTTCCATCGCCGCGTCGTTGAATGTGGCTGCCGTCCGATTCTTCCAGTCGCTCGGAGTGCGCCGTGTCATTCTGCCGCGCAGCCTTACGCTGGCACAGATCGAGCGCATCGCCGGCGAAATCGGCTCTCAGGTCGAACTCGAGGTGTTCATCCTGAACGACGGTTGCATTTTCGAAGAGGGGTTCTGCCTCACGACCCACCACCGATCCGTGGGCGCATTTTGCGTGGGCCTGGCGCGGATGGACTCGCAGTCTTTCAAGCTTTCCGGCGCACCCTGGGCTCCGGGAGAAGAGGAGGAGATCAACACCCTCCTGCAGGATTTTCATCGCCGCATTGACGGGCTCACCAATTACGCCTGCTCGGCCCGGCCGCAGACCGCGCTGCCGCTGGCGCCGTGCGGCCTTTGCGCCATCCCCGCCTTCCACCGTATGGGCATTTCCGCAGTAAAAATTGTCGGCCGCGAAGCGTCCTCCTTGCGCAAGCTGGCCAGTCTGAGGCTGGTCCGGGCGGTCGTGGAGAAGACACGAAACGGCGCGCAGGAAGAAACCATCCAAGCCTATGCGCAGGCCCTTCGCGAGAGTGTTGCGCCGTGCGTCCCGGGAGAAATGTGCTATTACGACGCCGGAGCAACCCACAAACAGAAGCCATCTGCGGGAGAGCGCGGGAGGGTGGAGATAGCCGCTATGGCGAATCCAGAGTTGGTGTGACCACAGGCAACTGCCGAGCTGCGCTCGGCTTGGACCCTTCGACTTCGCTCAGGGCAGGCTCGCGAGGGCGCCCGTCCCCACATGAGCGGGGTACAGCAACGCTGAATTCGCTCTAGTACGCCATCGAGCGTCGGACGGCGGCTATGACGTCCGCCGCCTTGGGCAAGAACGCGTCCTCCAGCGGCGGGCTGTAGGGTACCGGACAATCGGGCGCGGTCACGCGCAGCACGGGTGCGTCCAGGTAATCGAAAGCGTCGCACGCGATCTGGGCGGCGAGTTCGCCGGCGAAGCCCGCCGTGCGCGTATCTTCGTGCAGCAAAATCACGCGGCTGGTTTTGCGGACGCTGGCGAGTACGGCTTCGCTGTCGAGCGGAACCAGGCAGCGCAGGTCAATTACCTCCACATTCACGCCGTTGCCTTCCCGGATCAGCTTCTCCGCTGCTTCCAAAGCGACATACACCATAGCTCCGTAGGTGATGACGGAAATGTCGGTTCCGGCACGAGCCACGCGGGCCTGACCAAGCGGCACGATGTAGTCATCCGCCGGCACATCCTCTTTGATTCGCCGATACAGCAGTTTGTGCTCAAAGTAGAGAACGGGATCGGGGTCGCGAATCGCCGCCTTGATCAGTCCCTTCGCGTCGTAGGCAGTCGCGGGGACTACGACCTTCAGTCCCGGCGTATGGACGAAAGCGATCTCCGGGTTGTTGGAATGGAAGGGACCGCCGTGGACACCGCCTCCCGAAGGTCCGCGTATGACGATGGGGACGCCTGCGCCCCAGCGGTAGCGAGCTTTGGCGGCGTAGTTGACGATCAGGTCGTAGCAGGTGGAGATGAAGTCAGCGAACTGCATTTCCACGATCGGTCGCAGGCCCATCATCGCGGCGCCAATCGCGGCTCCCACGAAGGCATTTTCCGCCAGCGGGGTGTCCACGATCCGGTTGGGACCGAAGTGTTCCTGCATGCCGGCTGAGAGCTTGAAGGCGCCACCGTACGCTCCGATGTCTTCGCCAAGCATGAAGACACGGTCATCACGCTCCATTTCCTCCCAGATTCCCTGGCGGATCGCCTCGAGGTAGGTCATCACTGGCATGAGCCCGTCTCCCGCTTTCCTCGTGTCATCTGTGGTGAATGATCTTCTTCTGCGGACGCGTAAACGCCCTCCAGCAGCTCGCCGGGATCCGGATACGGAGATTGCTCGGCGCGGGTCACGGCCGCTTCCACTTCGGCTTGCACTTTGGCGTAGAGCTCGTCAATGCCTCGACGGGATAGCAGCTTGTGATCCAGCAGGTACTTCTCGAACCGCAGAATCGGATCCTTCTTCTTCCACTTCTCAAACAGTTCCTGGGGCACGTATTCGGCTCCGTCGTGGGCCGAGTGCCCGGTCATGCGGAAGGTTTCGCACTCCACGAGCGTCGGGCCCTCTCCCTTTCGCGCCCGCGCGATGGCTTTTCCCGTGGCGGCATAGACGGCCAGGACATCGTTGCCGTCCACGCGTTGGCAGGGGATCCCGTAGCCCTGCGCGCGGTCGGTAATGTGCTCAACCGCCATCTGCCGGCTCACCGGCGTCGAGTATGCGTACTGGTTGTTATTGCAGAGATAGACGATGGGCAGTTTGAAGACGGCCCCGAAGTTCAGGGCTTCGTGCCACTCGCCCCGGCTGGTAGCCCCGTCCCCGAAATAGCACAGCACGACGTTCGGCTGTTTGCGGTACTGGAAGGAAAAGGCGACCCCGTTGGCCACCGGCACGATGGCGGCCATCGAGCTTATATAAGAAATGATGCCCAGTGGGAGCGCACCCATGTGGGTGTTGCCATCACGCCCGCGTGTCGGGGCGTCCTTTCGACCCAGGTAATTGGCCACGAGCATCCAGGGCGGCAGACCGCGGAGGAGAAAAGCGGCGAGGTCGCGATGGCTGGGGCAGACGACATCGTCCGGCAAGGTCTGAATGGCGCTGCCGGCGGAAATCGCCTCCTGCCCCCGCCCGATGAACACCCCGCCCACGATCTTGCCCTGGCGGTAGAGGTTCTCGATGCGGTGCTCCAGCTCCCGCATGAGCTTCATGGTATGTAGAAGTCGACTGCCTAGTTCGCGAGTTACCGTGGCCATGAGGTTTCCGTGGGATACCACACTACACTTGTCCGGCGTATCCCCAAATTCTTGCTGCTTCGCGCCCGCGTGTCTGCCAGTTTTGTGCTGGGCCGGGACTACGAGGGTTTCTCCCAAACCCAGTCGCGATATTGCTTGCGCAACGCAGCCTTGAGCAGCTTTCCCGTGGAAGTGTGCGGGAGTTGCTCGACGAACACAAACGCATCGGGCAACTGCCAGCTGGCAAACTTCGGCGCCAGGAAGGCCCGCAGAGTGGAAGGGTTGAGTTGCGCTCCTTGCCGGGGGACAACGACCGCCAGCGGGCGCTCCTGCCACTTGGGATGGGAAACTGCGATGACCGCGGCCTCCCGTACGTCGGGATGGGCTACGATCGCGTTCTCCAAATCCACGGAGCTGATCCATTCACCGCCAGACTTGATCAAGTCCTTTGTGCGATCCACGATCTTGACGTAGCCTTCCGCGTCAATGTTGGCGACGTCCCCGGTGCGGAGCCAGCCGTCCGAGCTCCAGCGCTCTCCCCCTTGCGGCATGTTGTAGTAGCTGGCCGCCACCCAGGGGCCTTTGACCTGCAGTTCGCCTGGGGTGGCGCCGTCCCAAGGCGCAGGATCGTCGCCGGCCATGGTGCGGATTTCCATGAAGGGTGATGGCCGTCCCTGCCGCGCCCGCATCTCGTACCGCCGGTCCTCCGGCCAATCGCGCATGTAAGACTTGAGGTTGCTGGCAGTGACAATCGGGGTGGTTTCGGTCATGCCCCAGCAATGCGTGATCGGAATGCCCTGGCGATCCAATCCTCGCAGCAAACTCTCCGGAACGGCGGATCCGCCCGCCATGCCGCGCATGCCGGGAGCCAGCTTCCAGCGGTCGGGCTGACTTTCCAATGCCTGCAGGATCCCCAGCCAGACCGTCGGCACCGCGGAGGCGAAGGTGACCTGCTCCGACTCGAACAATTCGAGCACGCTTTCCGGGTCGAGATAGCGTCCCGGAAACACCAGCTTGGCTCCCGTCATCACGGCGGTCAGGGGCACGCCGTGGGCATTCACGTGAAACATCGGGGCCAGCGCCATGAGCACGTCATGCTGGGAAATGCAGCAAACATCGGGAAGAGCAAAGTTCATGGCGTGCAGGACCAGCGCCCGATGGGAATACACCACCCCCTTGGGCGTGCCCGTGGTGCCTGAGGTGTAGCACATGCCCGCCGCCTCGTTCTCGTCCAAGTCGGGATACCGGAAGTCCCCGCTCGCCCCGCGAATGAATTCCTCGTAGTCCTCGCAGCTTGGGGGGACCGGAGCCCCGCTCAGCCGGACCACCAGGACACGCTCCAGCTTTACCTGGCTGGCGAAACTCTCGTAGAGCGGCAGCAGAACGTCGTCCACGATCAGGATGCGGTCTTGCGCATGGTTCACGATGTAAGCCAGTTCCTGGGGGGCCAGGCGAAGGTTCAGCGTGTGCAGAACACCCCCGGCAGCAGGAACGCCGAGGTAGGCTTCCAGATGGACATGCTGGTTCCACATGAGCGTGGCGACGCGGTCACCGCGCTCGAGGCCGGATTTCTGCAGCATCTCGGCCAGGGCACGGGCCCGGCGGCAGGCTTCGCCGTAACTCGTGCGAAGCACCGATTTCCCGGGAATGCGGGCGACGACTTCGACGGAAGGAAAAAGCTGGCCCACACGCTCCAGCAGGCTGTTCAGGGTAAGCGGATACGGCATCATCGTTCCCAGCATGGACGACTCTCCGGTCCCGCCGCACGATGCTCGCACAACCCGCCGGACGGGCAAACCAGCTTGAATGCATAACTATACCTGTGCCGTTCAGGATTTCGCATGGGAAAACATCTGCTCGTGCACGTGCCCCCGGAATCCGGGGCCGGCACTCGGATCAGGGCAAAGCCCGGCACCGACGGGATAGATAATCGGTCGTTGCCAGTGGTGCTTCCGCCGAGCACATGGCGAAGAAGATTCATGCCGACTTATGAGCAACAGGGATGCTGCTGAACGCGCTGGTCAGTCTGAATGTGCTCGACAAGAGAGATGGAACTTTCTTCAACACTCCAGCCAGTACCCGTTTCTTCAATGACGAGCCTCCATCTCGTCTCTTCATCCGTGCTCTCCGGCGCAATCATGAGGAGTTCCCTGAAGGGCTCGACTATCGCCCACGGCAAAACATACCGCCCATGAGACTCCAGCCCTCGACCCTCTCTACCTCATTGTCAATTGCGCCTCTTCCCCATACCGCGTAGCATCCAACCTGAGTATGGCGACTACTACGGCTACGGCGAGCCGTCCACCCAAACTGGTGTTTGGGGAAATGTTTAGTTTCGCCTATGACACCTTCCGCGGCAACAAGGTGCGCTTCTCTCTCACCGCCTTGGGAATGGTGATTGGTACGGCGTCTCTGATTCTAGTGGTCACCATTGGAATGACAGGCAAGCAATACGTCTTGAACCAGATTCAATCGATTGGCGCCAACATGATCGATGCTGAATACCAGGGCGGGGCCGAGGACGCGACGCCCGATCGTCTGACGATTGATGACATGTATGCCGTGCTGCAACGCGTATCCGGAGTCGTGGCTGCTTCTCCCGTGGTTCCGCTGGATAACCGGATTCCGATTGGGTATGGCAAGGAGCGCGATCTTCGCGTGCTTGGGGTTCTTCCCGAATACCGCTCCGTGCGCAATCTGGTGGTTGTCTCGGGAAGATTCTTCGATGCGGAGGACGAACAGGCGCGCAACAAAGTCGGCGTGATCCAGCAGAAACTTGCCGAACAACTCTATGGATCCGCGGAGAAGGCGGTAGGGAAAGTCGTCAAGCTGAGCGGACTGCCTTTCACCATCATTGGAACGTTCCGGGAGCGCGTGGATACTTTCGGGCAGTCGGAAGTCACCGACAACTCCATGGTGATTCCCTACAGCGTAAGCCGATATTTTAACAACACGCCGTATGTCCAGCAGCTCTACTTCTCGGCGGCTGATCCTTCGATGGTGGTTCCGGTGACAGAACAAGTTCGCGAAGTGATCCACTCCCGCCATCGGCCAGAATCGAATTATGTCGTCCAGAATCTCACTGCGTTGCTCAGCGTGGCCGACCGCGCGGCAAATGCCTTAACGTTGGTGTTGCTTCTCATTGCGGCCGTGACCCTGCTGGTAGGCGGTATCGGCATCATGAACATCATGTTGGCGACGGTCACTTCGCGAATTCATGAAATTGGCATTCGGAAAGCGATTGGTGCCACGAACGCCGAGATTCGGTTTCAGTTTCTATCCGAGGCAGTTCTGATTTCTCTGATCGGGGGTTTAGGCGGGGTCGTAGTCGGATTGGCGCTGCCCTTCTCGGTTCGCTTCCTTACCGATTACCGCATCCCCATCTCGGGACTCTCTGCGATCGTGGCCATCTTCGTCTCCGCCGTGGTAGGTATTCTGTTCGGAACGGTGCCAGCCGCGCGCGCTGCCAAGATGGACCCGGTGGAGAGTTTGCGATACGAGTGAGCCCGGTTGGACCCGAACGAGCCCCGGCCAAGGCGCGGTCGAGAGTTTGGGCGTACCCGGAAAATCAAGTAACATGAATCTATGATTTGTATTTCACGGCTGATTATTCTCGACGGAGATACCGTATTCATGCGGTCGACGAATTGCCTCGCGCAGAACAAGGGACTCGATTTCAAGCAAACGGAAGGTCCCTATCACGCATGAAGTCCTCTGCCGGTCTGCACCTCAAAACCTACCTGTTGATTTTTTTGATGGTGATATTTGGCCCCCTGGGCAACGTGCTGCTTGGCAAGGGGATGAAGCGCATCGGCGCGGTGAGCATCGGAACGCCAGCGGAGGCGCTTGACCTGCTTTCGCGCGTTCTCACGTCAAGCACGATTTGGCTGGGGATTGGGTCGCTCCTTATTTTTTTTGCGGCGAACATGCTGGTGCTCTCGTGGGCGGATTACAGCTACGTGCAACCAGCCTCGTCGGCGGCCTACGGCATGTCTGCCCTGCTGGCTCACTTCCTGCTGCACGAAGTCGTCATGCCCACGCGTTGGCTGGGTGTGCTGGTCATTTGCCTGGGCGTCCTGGTGGTGGGACACACGCCTCCGCGGACCACGGAGCCAAGCTAAATGCTCGTTTTTGTCTTCTATCTGCTAATAATTGGGGCCGGCACCGGAGGCGAGTTATGCGTCTCCCGGGCCATGAAGGCAGTGGGCGAGGTGAAAGATTTTCGTCCCGCTGCGCTGGTGGGAGTGATCATCCGCGCGTTGCGAGTTTCGTGGATGTGGGCTGGCCTCACCCTCATGGGAACTGCGTTCTTCTCCCTGCTGGCGGTGCTATCGAGGGAAAACGTCAGTGTGGTGGTTCCGGTTACAGCTCTGAGCTATGGCGCCGGTGCATTGGGAGGGAAATTTTTTCTCGGCGAACAGGTCACGCCGAGAAGGTGGGCGGGCGTGCTTCTGGTCTGCATCGGCGTCGCCTTAGTGGTTATGGGCCGCCGGTGATGCGGGCGGAAAGCCATCTGAGTTGTGCATCCTCAGAAAGACCGGTAGGATTGCTTTTCTGCCGAAATAGCCAGAGCTTGCGCCGTGCCTTGGATTCCGCGGAGGCACAAGTTTCCGCGCGCCGATTTGCGGGAGAATTGCAAGCTGATTTCAAGAAAGCGAAAGAGGTGCACGCACTTGTGTGGAATCGTTGGCTTCACCCACAAACGTTGGGTACCTGATTCCGATCGCATTCGGAGCGCCGCCGCCACACTGATTCATCGTGGACCGGACCAGCAAGGTGTGTTCGAGTCCAGCCTCTGCTCGATGGGCGCGACGCGGCTCAAGATTATAGACCTCGGTTCCGGCGACCAACCCATTCTGTCTGAAGATGGCGACGTTGCCATCGTGTTCAACGGCGAAATCTACAACCACCAGGAACTGCGACGCGAACTGGAAGAACTAGGACATCGCTTTTACTCACACTGCGACACGGAAACCGTTCTTCGCGCGTTTCTCGAATGGGATACAGCTTGTTTTGCGCGGTTGCGAGGCATGTTTGCGATCGCGCTCTGGACGAACTCGACGAAGCGGCTCGTGCTGGCACGCGATCGTATGGGGATTAAGCCCCTTTATTTCGCGCGGCGTGGAGACGACTTGTTCTTCGGCTCCGAATTAAAGGCAATTCTGATCCATCCTGAGATTGAGCGGCGATTGAGTTTGGATGGCCTCGATTGCTATCTGTCGCTGAACTACGTGCCCTGTCCCTGGACGCTGGTAGAGGGCATCGAAAAGCTTCCTCCGGGGCAGTGGCTGGAGTGGCGGGATGGTAAGGTTTCTTCCGATTCCTACTGGAGCTTGCCGATCGGAGTCGTCCGCGATTGGACGCTGGAGTCTGCTCGGGAGGAATTGGACGCTCTTCTCCGTCAGTCGATCCACGAGCACCTGCTTTCCGATGTCCCGCTGGGCATGTGGCTGAGCGGAGGCATCGATTCTTCCACGATTTTGCACTACGCGGCGACCGAATCCGGCGCGCCGCTAAAGACTTTTTCGATTTCATTCCAGGGGAGGAGTTTCGACGAAACCACATACATTCGCGAGGTCGCGCAGCTATACCAAACCGAGCACGAAGAACTGGATCTGAATCCGGAGGTCGACCTGCGGGGTGCGATTGAGGCATTCGCGTATTACTCGGATGAACCGTCCGCGGACGCAGGAGCGCTTCCGGTCTGGTGCCTTTCCAAGCTGAGCAGGACCAAGACCACGGTTAGCCTTAGCGGCGAAGGTGCGGATGAGCTGTTTGGCGGCTATCTCACTCATCGAGCGAATCGCCTGGCTGCGCTCGCCCGGCGATTGCCGCAAAAGGCTCTCCAACTCGGACTCGGCGCATTACAGGTCTGGCCAGTTTCTGACGAGAAAATCAGTTTCGAATACCAACTGAGGCGATTTCTCGAAGGCTCTCTGATGACTCCCGAGCGCGCGCACGTCTACTGGAACGGAACCTTCAGCGAAGCGCAAAAGCGGGCCCTGCTGCGCGTGGAACTCCCCCCCGCTCTCAACTGTGTTCTGGGCGAACTGCGCGATCGGTCTGGGGCGAGCGACGATCTGGCGCCGTATTTGTGGTTCGACCAGAGATATTTTCTTCCCGACGATATTCTGAACAAGGCGGATCGCATGAGCATGGCGCATTCGCTGGAAGTGCGGCCGCCGTTCCTCGATCACCGGATCGTTGAATTCGCTGCCTCGCTGCCCGCGTCTCTGAAGATTCGTGGTTCGAGGCAGAAGGTTGTTCTGAAGGAATTGATGCGCGACAAGCTTCCACCTTCGGTTCTTCGACGGAAGAAGATCGGATTCGACATCCCGGCGCATGATTGGCTTCGGGGCTGTCTGCGCTCGCTGATGATGGAGGTTTTGCTGGACGGTGCGTCCGACCACGCGAAATTATTCCGGCGGGACGTAATCGAGACTTATATTCGCCAACACCTGGAGAGACAAGTCAATGTTGGATATCACTTATGGGGCCTGATGGTGCTCTTTCTGTGGATGAAAAAATGGGGGATTCAGGCAGCGGCCTCCCGGGAGACGAGCGTTTGGATACAGGAAACAACTGGTACCTATATCTAGGCGTTCTGCTAGTCGCGGGGGCCATCTACTTGGGTTGCAGTGTTTCTCCTCCGTCCCTCATGGACGATGTGGACGCCGTACAGGCACAGATCGCGCGTAACATGCTGACTTCGGGCGATTGGGTGACGGCGCGGTTGGATGGCGTGGTGTATCTGGAAAAGGCTCCCCTGGTGTACTGGGCCATGGCGGCGAGCTACGAGATTTTCGGTGCGCACGACTGGGTAGCGCGCATTCCGATTGCCTTGTCGGCCATTGCCCTCTGCTGGTTGACGATGGCTTTCGGCGCTTGGGCATTCGGTAAGCGAGCTGGATTCTACGCAGGTCTATGCATGGCCACATGTATCGGGCTGTTTCTGTTCACCCGGATTTTGATCCCTGATGTCATGCTCACCTTCACGGTCGCCCTTGCCATGTGGGCGTTTCTTCGCACCCTGGACGAAGAGGAGCCCCATCCGCGATTTTGGGCTTTCGTGCTGGCCGTGAATCTCGGGTTGGGTCTCCTGCTAAAGAGCTTGATCGGAGTCCTGTTTCCACTCGCGGCTGGTTTAATCTATCTTTGGGTCACCCGTCAGATCTTCTCCGCCACCGCCTGGCGGCGGTTGCATCCCTTCAGCGGATTGCTGATCATCCTGCTCATCGCCGCGCCCTGGCACATTCTGGCCATGTTGCGCAATCCACCCTACCTCGCCTTCACACTTCACAGTGGGCCGGGGGAATATCACGGGTTTTTTTGGTTTTTCTTCATCAATGAGCAATTACTTCGTTTTCTGAATCTGCGCTATCCGCGAGACTACAACACCGTGCCGCGCCTTTACTTCTGGTTGTTGCACCTGGTGTGGCTGTTTCCCTGGAGTGTGTATTTTCCCGCCGTTGCCAAGCTCTCCTTCAAACCCAACCCCAACGATCGTGCCGGGCGAACCCGGCTTCTGGCACTCTGTTGGGCGGGCTTTGTGCTGATCTTCTTCACCTTCTCCACCACGCAGGAATATTATTCGATGCCTTGCTATCCCGCGCTGGCGCTGCTTTTGGGTTCGGCGATGGCGATGGAGAGCGATTGGATACGGCGTGGCACGCGAGTGCTTTCGGTGATTGCGGCGTGCATTGGGCTGGTAACGGCAACTCTCTTTTTTCTCACCCGTAACGTCCCCGCACCGGGAGACATTTCGCAGGCCCTGAGCCAACATCCCGGCGCTTATACGCTGTCCTTGGGGCACATGCAGGATCTCACCCTGGGGTCGTTTGCCTACCTTCGGGTGCCTCTGCTGATAGCTGCCATTGCCTTCTGCATGGGTGCGTTCGCAACCTGGGAATGGGCTGGCCAGCGCGCATTTGTGGCCACCGCGCTGATGATGATACTGTTCTTCCACGCCGCCCGACTTGCCCTGGCCGTCTTCGATCCCTATCTGTCGTCGCGGCCGCTGGCGGAGGCAATCCTGAAATCGCCGGAAGGGACGCTGATTGTGGATCACCACTATTACACATTTTCTTCCATCTTTTTCTATACCAACCGCACGGCGCTGCTGCGCAACGGCCGCTTCAACAATCTGGAATACGGCGCCTACGCTCCCGGTGTACCCGATGTGTTCATCGACGATTCGCAATTCACGAATCGCTGGCTTAAGCCGGAGCGTTCCTACATCGTGGCCAACCAGAGTGTGGTTCCTCGACTGGAATCCCTGGTGGGCGCCGAGCATCTTAATCTGGTTGCGGCGAGCGGCGGCAAGGTTGTTCTGACGAATCGTCCGGCTGCCACTTTTTAGGGCGAACCGGCCAAAGCGGCCGTAGTGTTCTAGAATGTCTGTTACTTTTGACAATTGAAAGATGCGCGGCATGGCGGAAACTGTTCTCCTGTTGTCCCAAGTGCAAGTCAGTTCGTTGGAGACGACAGGTTTTTCGTAATCATTCTCTAAGAAACCTACGACGCGGAGGCGACATGAGGGTTGCGGTGCTGGGAGGCGATGGCTACTGTGGTTGGGCAACCGCTTTATATCTGTCAAGGAAAGGACATTCGGTTGCGATTGTCGACAACTTTGCGCGCCGGCAATGGGACCACGAACTTGGTGTGCAAACCCTGACGCCGATCCGTCCGCTTTCGGATCGCCTGAGCGTTTGGCAGGATCTCACCGGGGAGACCATCGAGCTCTTTGTCGGCGATGTAACAGAGTACGACTTTCTCTCTTCCGTCATCCAGGACTTCGAACCGGAGGCAGTGGTCCACTTTGCCGAGCAGCGCGCCGCCCCCTATTCCATGATCGACCGCAAACATGCGGTTTTCACGCAGGTGAACAATGTCGTGGGGACGCTCAATCTGCTATTCGCGCTGCGCGAGTTTCAGCCCGATTGTCACCTCATCAAGCTCGGCACCATGGGTGAATATGGCACACCCAATATCGATATTGAAGAAGGCTACATCACCATCGAGCACAATGGGCGGCGAGACACGGTACCGTACCCCAAGCAGGCCGGCTCCTTTTACCACCTTTCGAAGGTCCACGACAGTCACAACATCCTGTTCGCTTGCAGGGCGTGGGGACTGCGCGCCACCGATCTCAACCAGGGCGTTGTCTACGGAACCATGACCGATGAAGTGGCTATGGGCGAAGCGCTCATCAATCGCTTCGACTACGATGACGTCTTTGGCACCGTGCTCAATCGTTTCTGCGTTCAGGCAGCCATTGGATACCCGCTTACCGTGTACGGCAAGGGAGGCCAAACCCGCGGGTTTCTGGATATTCGCGACACCATACGGTGCGTCGAGATCGCGTGTTTGAATCCGGCAGCTCGAGGCGAGTGCCGGGTTTTCAACCAGTTCACGGAACAGTTTTCCGTTTTGGACTTGGCACGAATGGTCCAAACCGCCGGGACAGAGATGGGCCTGAAAGTCGAAATCAATCACCTCCCCGATCCGCGCGTGGAGGCAGAAGAGCATTATTACAATGCGAAACATTCCAAGCTGATTGAACTCGGGTTGCAACCGCATTTGCTTTCCGACTCTCTGTTGGACTCGCTCATGAATGTGGCATTGAAATATCGCGACCGGATCGATGCCGCCGTGATGCTGCCGCGGATCAACTGGCGCCAGACCCATAACCGCACTGAGCGCAGACCAGCCCGAGAACCCGTGTCTTTGTGATCGAGGCTTATCTTGAGACTCGTGGGTGTGCCTGCCGAGAGGGAGAGGAACGACGGAAATCGTCGCGCGGCGCGCAGCGCGCGCAGCGAGTTGAATAGCAAGCCGGGAAGCTGAGAGCGATCGGAGCCTCAGCGCGCCGGCTCGGCATTGGTTGGAGTCACGGGCACGAGCCTGCCATCGCGGATGTAGTATTCGCCATCCCGCCAGCGGATGCTGTTGCGCGCAAAACTGATCAGCCAAACCAGGAAAGCCATGGCGTCCCACACCGGAATCAATCCCAATTTCTTCCAAACCGCGTTCTGCTTTAACCCCCAAACGCCAATCAGGCAAGTCATCGCACATCGCAGCACAAGGTACGTACCGAGATAACCAAGCGCAACTCGCGCTGAAGGGTGGATGGCAATCGCTGCCAAGGACCAGGGCAATCCCTGAGTGAGAAGCAGGCCGAGGTGTCCCCAGGGCCGCATGTGGCGCATGACCACGATCCAGCGCAGGCGTTTGTGGAGAAGGTCGCGCATCGACCCATAATCTGCGACCGTCGAAATGGCGTAGGGCAAAAGTTCGACTTCGTAGCCCTGTTCGGCGATGAGGCGGCCCACCAGCAGATCATCGGCAGGGCGGTTTTCAATCGCTTCATAGCCACCGAATCCGGCTAGTCGCGTGCGCGTGGTGGCAATGGTCGGCCCCAACGCAAACTTCACTCCGTCAAGCTGACGCGCGACCAGGATGCCGGCATAGAAGTCGGAAAACATACCGATCGTCTGGAGATTTTCGGCGAGTGTTTTCTCTTTGATGGGCACGTAAAAACAGGTCGCCGCTCCCACCTTGGGGTCGGCCAAAGGCGCAACCACCGTGCGCAGGTAGTCGGGCTGCACCCGGACGTCACTATCGCTAATGACCACAACTTCGTGCTCAGCTTCGCTGACCAGGCGGGCCAACTTGACCACTTTGTCGTTAGATCCTCCTCCGCCGGAGCCGAAGAGCACCCGAATGCGGCGTTCCGGAAAATCACGCGTTAGCTTCTGCAGTATGGGAACAACCGGGTCATCCTCCTCGCCGACGCAGAAAAGCAGCTCGTAGTCGGGATAGTCTTGCCGGCAGAAGCTGGCGAAGTTTTCATAGGCGTCGGGATCAAGCCCGCGGATCGGTTTTAGATTGCTCACCGGCGGAGTGAAGTTATGATTGGTTGCGTTTCGACGCGCGGTGCGGCGAAAGAATTGCCACGAGCTGAACAGGGCAATCAAGTAATAGACAAATGGGATGGCAGCGACGCCGAGAACCACATGGCGGATGCTGAAAATCATCGAGTCCCCCGCGCATCGAAGACGAATAACCTTGCCGAGATGACGGCTATGCACGCGCAGTATACGAGCCCAACAAGTAAAAACCGCCCAGTGGCTCTGTTTTTCACAAGAAATGCCAGCCTGGAGATTTTAGAACTCCCAACCTCCAGCGGATCAGGAATTCGTTTCGCGCTTCGAGCTTTGACGACACCAGATTTTTGATCGGATATTCCTTTCTTGGCATCGACCTAAGGGTCGGGACGTGAGTTGGACTCTGCGGTTACTTAAGAGAGTTGTGCCGGACGTTGTCCAATTGAGCTCACTTCGTTATCATAGTTTAGAGTGGTTTCGTTTGCACTCAGATGACGTTCCGTTCATCTTCTTTTTTGTCTTGCCCCCTTCCGAGAGTGCGGCAAATGACGAATTCGTAATGTTGAAGAAAGATACTTGTCAGCCCAGAGGAAGACGATCGTAAAATTAAGATGTTGTTTTCTTGCCATTCGCATGCGAATGAAAATTGCCAGTATTGCACAACGATCACCGTCGGCCCTGCTCCGGAAAACGGCCGCAGGCGTGTTCCTGCTATGGATGGCAATATGTGGCGTCACCGGCGCTTCTAGAGCCGGCGATATCCGTACCTGGGTTATCCACCTCTCGGTGATTGACGAAAAGAACCTGCCGGTGCCCAATGCGACGGTTGAGGTTCGGTTAAGCGAGAAGCTTGCAAGTACCTCCAGCACAGATGCCACGGGAAAGGTGACCCTCACGGTCAGCCTCCCGGGGACGTATGCGCTGAACATTCAAGAGAAAGGCTACCTGCCCACCGGGACCACTTTGGAAGTTAGCGAAGGGAATGCTGCCCAGGATATCGATATCGATGTTGTGCTGAGCACCGTGGCGTTGAGTCGGCAGAGCGTGGAAGTCAAAGGCGAAGCGTCCAATCCGATAACCGAAACCTCAAGCGGCCCTTCAACCTTGGCTCCGACGAAAGCCAAGGACACTCCCTTACGCCCAGCTACATTGGTGGATGCTTTGCCGCTGATACCTGGAATCGTGCGCGCCCCAGACGGGAGCGTACGAATCGCGGGTTTCGGCGAAGACCATAGCGCGCTGCTGGTCAATTCGGTGGATGTGACCGATCCCGCTACCGGGGCCTTTGGACTCAGCGTCCCGATCGACAGCGTGCAGACCATCGAAGTGTCGGAGATGCCATACCTCGCAGAGTATGGGCGCTTCACCGCGGGTGTAGTCGCGGCGGATACGCGACGTGGAGGCGAGAAGTGGGGCTACAGCTTGAATGACCCGTTTCCCGACTTTTTCATCAGAAGCGGGCACCTGGACGGCGTCAGGGATGCTGCTCCTCGATTCAATCTCAGTGGTCCCATTATCGCCAACCGCCTGTACTTTCTGGAAGGCGCCGAATACCTCCTCGACAAGCAGGAGGTTCGCACCCTGCCGTTTGCCCAGAGTCTGAGCACCTCGACGGCGTTCAACTCCTTCACGCAATTCGATGCCATCCTTTCTGACAACCAAACCCTGACGGGGAGCTTCCATTACGCTCCCCATTCGCTGCAGTATGCGGGACTGGATTACTTCAATCCGCAACCGGTAACGCCAAACGCGGATTTTCACGAGACTACCGGCACGCTCACCGACCGGCTGGCCATCGGCGGCGGGCTCTTGCAAAGCACAGTGTCAAGTAGAGTAGTCAGCAGTGGCATAACGGCACAGGGAACAGCCGACATGGTGCTGACCCCGACGGGAAACCTGGGCAACTACTTCAGCCAGGAATCGCGCAGTGCCAATCGTTTTGAATGGATCGAAGAATGGACCCCGCGCACGTTTCACTTCGCCGGGCAGCACACCCTCAAGTTTGGATCGGTGCTCGGCCACAGCGAGAATGTGGGCCACTTTAACGCTCGTCCGGTTCTGATTAATGATGCCGGCGGCCATCTCCTGCAGCAGATTGACTTCTCCGGAGCAGGAGCGTTCGATCTGGCCGACACCGAGCCGGCTGCGTTTGCCCAGGACCACTGGGTGCTAAATTCTCATCTGGCAATTGACGCCGGTCTCCGTCTCGAATCTCAGACGATTACCTATACCACCCGCGCTGCCCCACGCGCTGGTTTCGCGTGGACTCCCGATGTAGGGAAAACGGTGGTTCGCGGCGGCATCGGCGTCTTTTATGATTCCGTCCCGCTCGATGTTTATGCATTCAGCAGCTATCCCAAGCAGACGATCACAACCTACAATTCGTCCGGCGTCCCCGTGGGGCCTCCGGTGCAATACATCAACCTCACCGCGCAGGCGGCGGAATCGGCCTTTCCGTTTATCGATAGTGCTCAGAAGAACGGTAACTTCGCTCCCTACAGCGTGGCGTGGAACCTGGCGTTCGAACGCTCCGTGAATCGCTTTCTGCTGCTTCGGGTGAAATACCTTCAGAGCCACGAACAGGGCATGATAACGCTCCAGCCGGAAGTCATCCAGAATCAGAATGCGTTTGTACTCGGGGCCTCCGGCTCGGCGCACACGCGGCAAGCCGAGTTTACGGCGCGGATTGGAGCTGCTTCCAATCGCCAGTTTTTCTTTTCCTACGTTCGGCAATATGCCCATGGCGACATCAGCGATGCCAACTCCTACCTGGGGAATTACCCTTTTCCTGTCGTGCGCGACAGCCTCATAGCAAGTTTGCCCAGTGAAATTCCCAATCGGTTTCTGCTGTGGGGCTCGTATGCTTTTCCACGAAAGATCATGGTGTCTCCACATGCGGAGTTTCGTAACGGGTTTCCCTACCAGCCGACCGACGTGTTCCAGCAGTACGTAGCTGCAACCAGCGGTCCGCAATATCGTTTCCCAAAATACTTCTCTCTCGACCTGCGGGTTTCGAAAGATATCCAGGTGGACCCGAAACACGCAGTGCGCCTCTCGGGTACAGTCCGTAATCTGACCAACCACTTCAATCCGCTCGAAGTGCACTCGAACATTGCCGATCCGCAGTATGGCGATTTCTTTGGGAACATCGGTCGGCGATTTGTGCTCGACTTCGATGTTCTTTTCTGATTGTGGCAATGAGGCCAGCGCGCCCCTTTTCCAGGAATCAGCCGTTCGAATCACTTTTCTTACCGAAGGAAAGAAGGAAGCGTGAGGATAGCTTTCTGGCGGGAGAATACGGCGAATGAAGCAACAACCACAAGCTCCGGTTCTATCTCCTTCTGTTCGGAGCGTTGGAGCTTGACTGGAGCGAAAAGCAGATGCCCCAAGTTGTCGGATTTATCAGGAGCCGTCAGCATCAAGAGAGCTTTCAGAAGGGATGCGCGTGCGCCCAAGGCAGGTGCGCTACCAGGCTGCGCTACGTCCCGACTGTTCTTCGATCATACGAGATTTGATTATGAATGATCGGATACGGCTGACCTTA
>Ga0209039_10000908_pt1 | contig 28541 bp, 19 predicted proteins | sample BogFormECP12_OM1_FD_188238 | JGI IMG/M metagenome (GOLD analysis project Ga0209039, IMG submission 188238) | Bog forest soil microbial communities from Calvert Island, British Columbia, Canada - ECP12_OM1 (SPAdes) (version 2) | ecosystem: Environmental > Aquatic > Freshwater > Wetlands > Bog ... | reverse complement strand
ACTACCAAGGAGTAAGGGATCACTGACAACAACTGAAGTCTGTCATACACTGATGCACTTGGTGCTCCATGCGAATTGGCGTTGATACGGGCGGCACTTTCACCGATTGCGTTACCTTCGACGGCTCGCGAGTGAGGGTCCTGAAGGTTTTCTCGACCCCGGACGATGCGGCTCGCGCGATTCTGGAGGGCGCGCGCCGGCTGATCTCCGGCGGCGACACTACCAATGGAGGCTCGGACCGAACCGCAGGCGTTTCTTCCAGCGAGGCGCTCGAAATCGTCCACGGCACCACGGTGGGCACCAACACGTTGCTCGAGCGCCGCGGAGCGCGAGTGGCGCTGGTGACCACCGCCGGATTCGAGGACCTCATCGAAATCGGACGCCAGGCGCGGCCCCGCCTCTACGACTTCAACGTTCGACGCGACCCCCCGCTGGTGCCCCGCGCCCTGCGTTGGGGCGTCAGGGAACGGGTTGGTGCAAGCGGCGAAGTCCTGATCCGGACCGGCCTTGCTGAGCTGCGCCGCTTGCGGCAGCGCATCCGCAAGTCCGGCGCGGAGTCGATCGCCGTGTGCTTCCTGTTCTCCTTTATCAATCCTGCGCACGAGCGCGCTGCCAAGCGCGAACTGGAATCGCTTGGCCTTCCGGTCTCCGTGTCACACGAGATTCTGCCGGAGTTTCGCGAGTACGAACGGCTCTCGACCGTGGTCATCAACGCTTACCTGGCCCCCAAGCTGGGTGCCTACCTGGGCCGGCTGGAAGAAGCTATGGCGGCGGATTTGCCTCGTGATCTTAGCGGAAAGCCAGCCCAAGCTACTTCCTACTCCCGACTCCCGACTCCCGATTCCCGTCATCGGGTCTTCGTGATGCAATCCAGCGGTGGTATCACCACGGCTGGGCGTGCGGCCCGCGAGCCAGTCCGTACGATTCTTTCGGGGCCGGCGGGCGGCGTGGTGGCCGCCGCGTACCTGGCGGAGCAACTGGGCATTGCTCGCGCGATCAGCTTCGACATGGGCGGCACGTCCACGGACGTCTGCTTGCTCGCCGGTCCGCCGCGCTCGACCTCGGAGACCACGCTCGGCGGGCTGCCGGTGGCCGTCCCCGTGCTCGACGTTCACTCCGTGGGCGCGGGCGGAGGATCGCTGGCGCGGCTCGACGCCGGCGGGGCGCTGCGCGTCGGCCCCGAAAGCGCCGGCGCCGAGCCCGGACCCGCGTGTTACGGCAAAGGCGGGAATCGCCCCACGGTCACCGACGCCAACCTTATTCTGGGGCGGCTCGACGCCGAGTGCTTTCTCGGCGGCACCTTCCGGCTTGACGTCGAAGCCGCCGAGCAAGCTTTCGCCAGCTTTCGATCCACATCGGCCATCTCGGCCGCCCTGGCCGGTCCGGCTCTCTCCGGAAGAAATCGGCGCCGGCAGCGATCCGAACTCCAAGAGTCGCTCGAACTGGCCCAGGGGATCATTGCCGTTTCGAACGCCACCATGGAGCGCGCGTTGCGAGTGATCTCGGTAGAGCGCGGGCACGATCCTCGCGACTTCTCGCTGATTTCGTTTGGCGGCGCGGGAGGCTTGCATGCGGCCGCGCTGGCCTCATCCCTTGGCTTGGCCCAAGTGATCGTACCGTCGAACCCCGGAGCCTTCTCGGCGCTCGGGATTCTGCTCTCGGACATTGTCAAGGACGTCTCTCTTTCGGTCCTTCTGCCGGTGCCGCAGGTCACGGGGCCCGTCTCGGAGTCGTACTCCCCAACCAGGCGCGGGGCCCTCAAGGGGGAGAGAACGCTAGCCGCTGGCTCCGAACTCCCGATCGCATTCTCGCAGGACCTCCAGCGTCGCTTCGCCCGGCTGGAGGAGACGGCACGCGAGGAGCTACGCCGCGAGGGCTTTGCCGCCGCGTCCGCGCGGGCCGAGCAACGAATCGATGTGCGCCACGTTGGCCAGGCATACGAGCTCTCGGTGCCGTTCGCGCCGGACTTCGTCGCCCGGTTCCACGCTGAGCATGAAAGGGCGTACGGATACGCGCACGCGGGCCGCGCCACGGAGGTCGTGAATCTGCGCGTGCGCCTGGTGGTGCCCACGCCAAAACCACCTTCGGCACCACTTACCTCCAGGCAACCGTCAAGAGCCGGTGGCCGGGCAGTCAGCCCTAGCCGTGAAGCGATCCTGAAGCGAAAGCCGGTGTGGTTCGACGGACGATGGTGGGATACGCCGATCTACGATCGCGACCGGCTTGAGCCGTCCACGCGATTTGCGGGTCCGGCCGTGGTGGCGGAGTACAGCGCAACAACGGTTGTGCCGCCGGGTTGGGTTTGTAGCGTGGATAGGTACCTGAACCTTTTGGTCGCAAGAGCGGCGAAACCCTCAAGATAGCAGACGTGCCGCAGATCGGCTTGTTATAGCGACGTTTACCATGCACACCGACCCTGCCGAACTCGAGATCTTCAAGAACCTCTTCCACTCGGTGGCGGAGGAAATGGGCGCAGCCTTGCGGCGCTCCGCTTTTTCGCCCAACATCAAAGAGCGGCGCGACTACTCGTGCGCCGTCTTCGACGGCAAGGGCCGGGTGGTGGCGATGGGCGATCACATGCCCGTCCATCTCGGGTCGATGCCGATGTCGGTGGCTGCCGCGATCGAGAGTCTGGATCTTGGTCCGGGCGACATCGCCATGCTGAACGATCCCTACGCCGGCGGAACGCACTTGCCGGATATCACCCTCGTAATGCCGGTTGGCCCTTCGTCACCGCGCGCGCCGCGAGGTGCCGCGTCTAAGTCGGGAAGGCACACGCCGGCCTTCTACGTCGCCAATCGCGCTCACCACTCGGACATCGGCGGGGCGCAGCCGGCCTCCATGGGATTGAGCGAGGAGATTTACCAGGAAGGGCTGCGGATTCCACCCGTGACCTTGGCCCGCGGCGGCCGAATCGAACGTGACGTGCTGGCCGTGCTGCTCGCCAACGTTCGAACCCCGTGCGAGCGCGAAGGCGATCTGATGGCCCAGATCGCTTCATGCCGGCTGGGCGAGCGCCGCCTCATGGAATTGCGGGCCAAGTACGGCGCACCGAAGACAGATCTCTATCTTGACGCGCTTTACAGCTACTCGGAGCGCCTGATGCGTGAGGCGTTGCGGCGTATTCCGGAGGGCGTCTACCGGGCAGAGGATTGTCTCGACGACGACGGCTTCTCTTCCTCTCCCGTGCGCCTCCGCGTTTCCATCCGCATCCACGAGGGCGAAGCCATCGTGAACTTCGACGGCACGTCGCCCGCGTGCCGCGGCAGCGTGAACGCGGTCGAGGCTATCACCGTCTCCGCCGTGTTCTATGTCTTCCGCTGCCTGCTGGGCGAGGAAGTTCCCGCTTCGGCCGGCCTTATGGCGCCCATTACGGTTCGCGCCCCGAAGGGCAGCGTGGTCAATGCCGGGCCACCGGCGGCAGTGGCGGCGGGCAACGTTGAGACGTCGCAGCGCATTGTCGATGTGCTTCTGCGGGCGTTGGCGCGCGCCTTGCCGGATCGCATTCCGGCGGCGAGCTCAGGCACCATGAACAATCTCTCCTTCGGCGGACTCCTAGCCCCGCGAGGCCGGCAAGGACTGCAAGGTTTGAGCCGGGGCGAGCCCTTCACCTACTATGAAACCATTGCCGGCGGCATGGGAGCGCGGCCCGCGGCTGACGGGCTCAGTGGAGTCCACACCCACATGACAAACTCGCTCAATACTCCGGTCGAGGCGTTCGAGTCTGCCTACCCCGTCCGCGTGCTTCGCTACTCGCTGCGACGCGGGTCCGGCGGCGCGGGACGCTTTCGCGGCGGTGACGGTGTTGTCCGCGAGTTGGAGTTCCTGACCGACGTTCGCGGCAGCATTCTCTCGGATCGCCGCCGCTTCCGCCCTTACGGACTTGCGGGTGGTGGTCCTGGCGCGGCGGGCAAGAACCTTTTGCGGCTGGCTTCCGGCAAACCCGGAGGACGGTCGCCGATTATGAGCCTTCCGTCCAAAACGGTTTTCAACGCGCCGGCCGGAAGTGTCTTGCGGGTGGAGACCCCGGGAGGAGGAGGGTGGGGGAGAGAAGAAAGGCAAAAGGCAAAGGGCAAAAGGCAAAAGGCAAAGGTGGAAGAAGGGCGCGACACCAAGTCCTCTACGAACGACGAACGCTGAGGAAGAATTGCCGATTGACGAAGAGTCGAAGGGTCTTCAACTTTCGACCTTCAACCTTCGACCTTCGACTCTTCTCTAATCGTCAATCTGCAGTGGGCAATTCCGCCCTCGCCCGGGCTTTTCCACCCGGAGCCAGAAGCCACCATAGGAATGCGGCCGAGAGAACCGCCAGCAGAGCGCCTTGCCACCGGTAGAAAGCCACCGGCTGCGAGATCAGCGTGACCAGCGGCTCCGTCACTTGCAAGCAGAACACCGTAGCCACGTAGGCCACGATGTTGTCACGATAAATGAAAGCGACCAGCGCCAGGACGGCCAAGGCCGGCAGTACGCTCATCGCCCAGCCCGTCGCAAACTGGGGCCAGGAATGCGCTTCCGCCGGTCCCATACGCACGATCACCAGCAGCGCGCCCGCCCACAACCACCAGGATCGCGTGGTCCATCCTCGCCGCACTATCCAGATGAGCACACCAGCAACGGAAGGTACCAGAATGCCGGTCAGCAATGCCCCGAACCAGGCGCCAGCCCCCGGCACCAGCGAATCGAGCCCGCCCGGCACCAGCTCGATGGGAACTGGGGCGTAAGCGTGAAGGCGAACCGTAAGCAAGGCATTCAGTTGGTGGATCGCCGCCGCCGCCGCAATCGTCAGCGCGACCGCCATGGTTGCATCCAGGCTCCAGATGCGCCGCGCTGAGGCGCGAAAGATGCGCCACGCATCGGGGTAGAGGCTGGCGGCGAGTCCCACCAAGAGCCACCCCAGCATTCCCGCCAGAAGGGGCGCAATGATCAATTCGATCACCATTATCAGGTGGTACACCGAGAGCGGAATCGACGTGGGGTACACGCGGTCGACGGCTGGCAGCAGGCTGTTCAGTTGCGACAAGCCCGCCAGGACGAACACGGCCGAGCCAACCCACGCGGCCGGGCGCCACGGAATCTGATGGCTCCGGACCTGCTGAATGAACACGATCAACGCGCCACACACCATGCCCGCTAACAAGAGGTAGCCGAGAACAGACAGGATCACGTTCGGCAACCGCTTAGCGCTGTGGGCGCGCTCCCAGTCCTCGGGAAGCTTGAAAAAACGCCGGAAGCTGACCACTTGGTCGCCCGCGATATTCACCTCCAGCCGGTACTCGGCGCCGCCCACATTGCGCGGATCGCCGGAGTTCGCCTTCCAGGTGAAAGCATAGTCTTCGCGGGCCTTGCGCTTGTTGGTCGTGGAATCTACCAGGTTAAAGTCGGTTGGCGTGTAGCCGCGCTCCTGCATCGCCCGCTCTGCCAGCTTATGCGCGTCTTCCGGTGCAAGGGCAGCGCCGGGAGTGTCCTCATCCACCTCGTGTTGGTGCTCGAACACCTTCCCGGTCTGTGCGTCGACAAAGACCAGGTACTCTTCCTTCTGGAGGGGGTGGAAGTAACGGACTTCCCAAAGCAGCGGGGCGGTCGCCTGCCGATAAATCTGGTCCGAATCCCTCAGCGAACGACGTTCCAGCAGGTAGCGCAGCGCCGAGGGATCGACGTTCTCCTCGAGCCAGGCCACCCGATGAAAGCTCCCAGGCGACATGCCTCGCTGGGCGAGGAACTCATCGGCCGTGCGAAGGGCATCCGGACGCGTGGTTCTCACTTTGATCCCGTCGCCGAACTCGTATGCCGGGATCAGCGCCACCAGCACGCAGGCGGCGGTGATTACAACCGCCGCGATGAATCGCTTGCGGCTGAGAGGCTGGTAGGCCAGCGGCGCCTCTTTTTCGGGAGGTGGCGCGGCGCGCCGCTCCCTCGCAATACCCTCCTGCGCGTTGGATTCTTCCTCGGTGAACGTGCCCGTACGCCAATAAGCCACCAGCGCCAACAGTAGCGGGACCAGCATGATTCCGGCAGTGGCACCGCCGGAAACCATCAGGTAGTGGTTCGAGGAACGCAGGAGAATAAAGGCGGTGTAAAGAGCATCCACCGAATAGTGCCAAATCAGCGTGGCCATGATGCCGAAGCGCATCATGACGAGACCCATGATGATGCCGCCCACGCCTACTTCAAGACCCCGAATGAAAAACGGTTGGTTCGGGTAGAGGGAGTGCAGGAATCCCCAGTTGAAGGCGGCGAGAACAATGGCGAGAGGCCACGACCCCAGGATCTTCTTGAGAAACGGAATCGCGAAGGCGCGGAACTGCATCTCTTCCGTGACCGCCGGGATGAAGCCGGTGAAGAGCACCCCCACCCAGGGAATCCGCGTGTTGAGGTCGTTGGAGAAGTTGATGTCGGAAGGCGCCCACGCTCCCAACTTGTTGGCAACGACATAGAAGACCGCCTGATAGGCGAAAAAGAAGAAGGTGAGGCCGATGCCGACGATGTTGGCGATGAAGAATGAGCGCGTGCGGACGCCGTTCCAACTTAGATAACGCCGCAGGGACATCTGACGCGGGAATCCCTCCCGGTACATCGGCTCAGCGGCTGCCACCACTAAAAAGATCAAGGCGCCCAGTCCCAGCGCTTTCAAAAGACTGCCCATGAAATAGCTGGCGCCGAAGCTGGTGTACGAATCTGTGGTCCGGTAGTCAAACTGGGCCAGGGAAAACGTGTTCAACTGGCTGAGGAAGTAGAGAACGATGGCGACTGCGCCAAAGCCGGCCGCGGTGCGCAAAGGGACGTCGCGATCGCGCAGACGGAGAATCAGGAATCCCAGCATGGCCACGCAGAGCAGGATCCAGAAAGCCTCATCCACCAGGTCGGCCGAGACGTTGCGGGAGCGCAGCTTCTCGTAATCGCGCTGCCACTGCTCCGGGATCTTGACGTACTCACGGTAACCACCCACGTGGTCGCCGCTCACCTCGACCTCGACGCGCAGGCTGCCGTCCCCCAAGTCGACGCTCTTTTGCTTCCAGGTAAAGGTGTGATCGACGCGGGCAGGACGATTTTGGCTCACTGCTTCCACAAAGTCGAGGTCGTTCAGGTCTCGCTGCATCGCGTCGCGCAGGAACGTCTCGGCCACCGCCCGAGCCTGCGCTTGGTCGAGGCTGGCGCCGGGCGCGGTCTCGGCCATCTCACGGGCGAAGGCCGCCACGGTGCCCTGCGGCGTCACGTCCACCCGAAACTCCTCGATCTGCTGCGGCTTGAACCACCGATGCGACCAGCGCCACAAATGGATGGGGCCGCCGGTCAGTTGGTTCATGCGCTCGAGGCCTAGCGTCCGTTCCAGATAGAGCTTGGAGTCATCGTCGTAGTCAAACACCGCCGCGTGCCGATACCCCCGCACATCAAGATGTCGCGCAGCGAGGAAGCCGGCAGCGATCGATTCGGAATCAGTGCGGCTTACCCGGAAGTCGATGCTGGCCTCGGGAAAGGCGCGGGAGAAATACTTGATGGCGACACCGAGCGACACGGCTGCTATGAGCACCGTGATGACGATGATCCGGTAGTGAGTAGAGGTCAGTTTGACAGGCATGGAAACCTCGGGAATTGACGATTGACGATTGGGAACAGCTTTCAGCTCTCAGCCGTCAGCTATCAGCACGAGAGTCCCTTCTTGCTGATAGCTGATGGCTGAGATCTGATGGCTGAGATCTGATGGCTTTTCCTCATCAATCCTTCGCTTCGGACCAATCGGCAATCAGCGATTCTTAGCCAGCGACTTTACCATGACCCACGCCGCTTCGCCATCGGCGTAGTAATTCTCGATCGTCTCCACCTTGCGGTAACCGCGCGCCTGGTAAAATGCCTGCGCGCCGCCGTTGCTTTCGGCAGTCTCGAGATGAATCAGCCGCAGGCCCCCTCGCGTCGCCCAGGCTTCCACCGCATCCATCAGCGCTTTGCCCACGCCGCTGCGCCGGCGGCCTTCGATCACGTCAATGGTTACAATGTGCGCCGTCCCTTTCGCTTCGCGGTCCGCGATCAAGAATCCGACGATCTCGTTATTTTCCTCGGCGATCCAGGTTGCGGCCGATGGATGGCGGATAAAAGCTGCCAGTTCGGTTCGTGAGTAAGATACACCCGGCGGAAAGCAGGCCTGGTCAATTTGGTAAAGCGTCTCGAAATCGGATTGACGAAACTCGCGAAGCCGCATAGCGCGAGTCTTCCCTGTCCAGCGTATGCCAGCAGGTAGACAGTAGACGGCATAAGGTAGAAGGGAAGACCGTCCCTGCGGGCCTTCTTTCCCTGTCTACTGTCTACCGTCTACCGTATCCCTCTACTGCCGCCAACAATCGGTCGATGTCCACGTCGTCGTTATAGAGGTACGGCGAGACGCGGATCATGCCGTGCCTCAGGCTCACCGCCACGTGCCGAGCGCGCAGCTCGGCGTGCAACGCTTCGGTAGCCGCCATCGACGGCGCCTGGAACCCCAGAATAGTCGAGCCCTGCTCGCCTTGTGCCGCAGAGAGCGTGTACCCGGCGCCGCGCACTCCATCGGCCAACCGGTCGAGCAGACGCCGGCAGTGCTGGTTCACCGTCCTGACGCCCACTGCTTCGACATATTCAAGCGAACTCTCCAGGCCGCTCAGGTTGATGAAACTTGCGGTTTCGCCAGTATCGAAGATGCGGGCCGCGTTCGGCAGCGTGAATCGGTCCATCGGGAGCGAGTCGAACTGGTCACTTCCTTCCACTGCGCTCCAGTTCACGACCGCGAGGTCGAGCCGATCCAGCAAGTTGCGTTGAAGGTACGCGAAGCCCGTTCCGTAGGGACCGAGCAACCACTTGTAGGCCGCGACGGCCATGGCATCCACCGGCAGCGCGCGCAGGTCCAACTCGATGGCCCCGACGCCCTGGGTACCGTCCACTACGAAGAGGGCGCCGCGCCGGTGCGCGAGGTCTCCCATCGCCCCCAAGTCAATTCGAACTCCGGTGGAGTAGCTCACCCAGTCCAGCGCCACGACGCGCGTGCGCAAGGTGAGCGCAGCCGCCACATCCTCCGGACGGACGCATCCTGCGCGCGGCTCGATCACGGTGACGCGCACATCCCGCCGGCGCAGATGAAGCCAGGTAAAAAGGTTGGAGGGAAAGTTGGTGCCGGCGATCACCACCTCATCGCCAGCCTTCCACTCCAGGCCGCCCGCCACGATGCCGATGCCCTGGGTGGCGCTCGCGGTGAGCGCGATCTCATCCAGGCCCGCGCCTGCCAAGCGCGACAACCGTGCCCGTACCCGCTCCGGCCCTTCGAAATAGTCCGGCTCCGTCACCCGCACTGGGTGGCACTTGAGCTCGATCGCCTCGCGAAGCCTCGCGGCCGTTACATTGGGAAAAGGCCCTTGATAAGCGCAGTCCAGATACACGGTGGGCGAAAAGTCGGAGAAATCGGCTGAAAATTGGTTCATTGAGTCATTGGACCATTGATCCATTAAGTTAAGAAACAAAATCTGGGTCAATGGTCCAATGGCTCAATGGCCCAATGGCCCAATGAATCAATTCCCTCTACTTTCGGTCCGCCTCCCGCAACGTCTGACTCAGGTGGGCGACAATCAAGTCGGCCGAGTCTTGAACGCTCTCTGCTAAGGAGGGAGGATTGTAAGGGCGGCGCACAATATCCTGCCAGATCGACGAACCCGAAGCACGGTCATTCAGAAAGACCTCCGAGTGCAACTGCTTGAGGTGTCGCGAATCAAAGCACGTTCCGGTCAAAACGGCATCCGCGTCCTTGCGCTCCGCCACGATGCGAAACCGGCCCATTTTCGCCAGTCCCTCCGTCAGCTTATCGCTGAGTTGATTGTCGATTCGATCGACGTAAACGGTGCGGATGTGCATCAGCTTTCGTTCATCGGTCACGGTAGAACTGTGCGGGCCCCCTGGCGACGCCGCACCGCTATCGGGCGCCCGTTTCCCCAGGGTCGGCCGCTGCGGCTGGTCTGTCTGTTGCTGCTGGTCGGGCTGTTGCTGCTGGTTCGGATTGTCTTGCGCCCTCAGCGTGGAACAAACCATGAGCGTGATAGCAAGACCCAGATGCAGGATTCGCATAACATCCTCCGCCTCTCGATGTCTGCCTTTAGTTTACCAAAACAGTTGAAAGTCGAAAGTCGAAAGTCGAGAGGTCAGGCCCAAACGTCTTCTCCTTCGACTTTCAACTTTTGACTCTCGACTCTTACAAAATGACCTGCCAAGGAAACCAGGACAGTACAAAAAAGCTTGACAGGGTCAACTCGCTTTTGTATATTGTACATAGACAGAAGACAATGAGTCAAAGCGCACCGGTACTGAAGATCGATTTGGCCTCCCCGGAGGCCGCATACGAGCAGATCACCAGCGGGCTCCGCACCCTGCTGGTTGCGGGAAAATTTCGCACCGGCGGCCAACTCCCCACGGTCCGCCAGCTCGCCATGGACCTCGGAGTCCACCACAACACGGTGGCGGAGGCCTACCGCATTCTCGCGGAAGAGGGCTGGCTGGATTTGAAGCGGGGTCGAGGAGCCACCGTCGTCGAGCGCCCTCGACCAGAGGCCACACCCGAGGCGCACGCGAAGTTCGCTCGCCGCCTCCAGGAACTGGTGGCGCGCGCGATCGCTGAAGGCGTGCCCGGGGCTGCCGTCGCTCGTGAGCTGGACGATCTCAGCCGGAAACTCCGCGCGGGAGGAATAAGATGATGAAGATTGCTTTCGCTCTGCTCTGGGTTGCAGCGCTTGGCACCACAAGCCTCGCCGCACCCCAAACAACGCCCGACCTCGAGTCCCTCGCCAGGGACCTGACGCAAAAGTTGGCGGGGAGGCAATTCGACCCTATCGTCACGCATTTTGACGAGACGATGACCTCGGCGATGCGCTCTGCCAAGCTGGCCGAGTTCTGGGACGGCCTCATCGGGCAGGTGGGTGCCTTCCAGTCCATCGCCGCGACGCGCGTCCAGCCGGTCCAGGGCTATCAAGTAGTAGTGGTGACCTCGAAGTTCGAAAAGGCCACGCTCAACCTCAAGTGGGTCTTCGATTCCAAGGGCCGCGTTGCTGGATTCAACGTCGCGCCGGTGGAGGCGGACGCACCGTGGACGCCCCCTGATTACGCCAAGCCCGCCAGCTTTCACGAGCAGGAGATCACGGTCGGCAGCACACCCTGGCAACTCCCGGGCACGTTGACCCTTCCCAACGAGTCCAAAGGGGCCGGACCATTCCCGGCCGTCGTGCTGGTCCAGGGGTCCGGCCCCCACGATCAGGACGAAACCATCAGCCCCAACAAACCGTTCAAGGATCTCGCTTGGGGCCTGGCAAGCCGGAACATCGCCGTTGTCCGTTACAACAAGCGGACGCTCCAGTACGGCAAGGAAATCATGGCGCAGGGGTCGGGCCTCACAGTCAACGAAGAGACTGTGGACGATGCACGATCCGCAGTGGCGCTTCTCTCGAAGCAGCCGGAGATCGATCCCCGGCGCATCTTCGTGCTGGGGCACAGTCTGGGAGGCACACTCGCGCCTCGTATCGCGCAAAGCGACGCTCAGGTAGCCGGCCTCGTGATCATGGCTGGCAGCACCCGTCCCCTTGAAAAAGTGATTGTCGAACAGCTCAAGTACATCGCCAGCCTCGACGGGCAGGTCACCGCTGAAGCACAGAAGCGGATTGACGCCGCAGAACAGTCGGCCAAGGAAATCGAGAGCCCCACGCTCGCTGCTGACACCAAGCTGAATGTGCTGGGGGCGACGATTCCCGGGTCCTACTTTCTCGACTTGCGCGGTTACCATCCGGCCGAAGTGGCGGCACAACTCAAGATCCCGATGCTCATCCTGCGCGGAGAACGCGACTACCAGGTGACCGCGGAAGACTTCGACGGTTGGAAGAAAGCCCTGGGGGGCAAACCGGAGGTCACACTAAAAGTCTACCCGGGACTCTTCCACCTCTTCATGCCCAGCAGTTCCCCTGGCACAGGACTCGGCACGCCGGCCGACTACCAGAAGCCCGGCCATGTGGTCGAGCCGGTGATCGAAGACATCGCAAGCTGGATCCACCTGTATAGGATCAACCAGCGGGGAGGTTCAATATGAGCACGCCATCCCTTGTGCTTCCGAGCTTGATCATGATCCTGATGATCGCGCTGCTTGTGGTGTTCTATTACGTGATCCCTCGATTGACGCGGCCAGATATCTACTTCGCGGTGACCGTCCAGCCTGATTTCCGCGATTCGGCCGAGGGTCGCGCGATCCTTGGCCGTTACCGGGTGGAGGTGGTGATTTACGGAATCATCGCCATTGCCGTAGCCCTCAGCGGTCTGCGGATTCCCCAGCCGTCAAGCGACAAACTGATCGTGGTCGGGCTGGTGCTTCAGCCGGTGGGCGCCTTCATCGCCTACTATCGGGCCCGCCGGAGGGTACTGCCGCACGCGGTGGCACCGGCCACGGTTCGTGAGGCGGCGCTCGCGCCGCACGACGCGCGCCTGCCGGGTGGCTGGACCGCCCAGATTGGGCCGTTCGCGCTGCTGGCGGCGGTCGCCGTCGTGCTCCAACTCTACTGGAGCGCGATCCCCGACCGCTTCCCCACCCATTGGGGAATGGACGGCCAACCTGACAACTGGGCCACGCGCAGCTTCACTGGAGTCTTCCTTCCGCTGCTCATGGGCGCCGTGCTCTGTGCCCTGACCGGCTTCCTCGCCTACGCGATCCTCCGCTGGTCGCGTGTGATCCGGATGGGCGGAGCGGCGGGCGAGAGCGAGCAGCACTTCCGTCGCACGGTAGTCTCGATCGTCGTCGCCACGGAGTATTATCTGGCCCTGGTGTTCGCATGGACGGGCCTCCTGGCGCTCTCGTCGGCCCGAACCGGGCCGCCCGGGGTTGTACCGATCCTCGTCCTGACCCTCGGCTTTACGGTGGTGGTCACGGGCCTGCTGTTTCACGCCGGCCAAGGCGGCTCGCGTCTTGCCGGGGCCGCCGCTTCCGGAACGGTGGTCCCAGTGGGCGACCGCACCGCCGACCAGTACTGGAAACTGGGCCTCTTCTACTTCAACCGCGACGACCCGGCTCTGATCGTTGAAAAGCGCTTTGGGATCGGCTACACGTTCAACTTTGGACACACCGGCGCGTGGCTGGTGATCGGGGGGCTGGTGGCCATCGCCGTGCTGATCAGCGTCTTCACTCCAAGGCACCACTGAGGATTTCGTGGCCAGCGTTTCCAGCCGCCAAGGAGCAAAACGACTCAAGCTGACTAGTCCCGATTCAGGCAGGCTATCCTACTGCTTCAAGAGCTTCTCAATGGTCTCCACAACCTCGGCAGAGTCCGGTTTCACCGCGGGCTCAAACCGCGCCACGACGTTGCCATTGCGATCCACCACGAACTTGGTGAAGTTCCACTTGATCTCGCCGGCCACTGCCGGGTTGGCCTTCTGGGTGAGAAACTGATAGAGGGGTGTCGTGTCATCACCCTTTACGGAGACCTTGGAAAACATGGGGAAGGTCACATTGTACTTAAGGCTGCAGAAGGTCTTGATCTCCGCATTGGTGCCGGGTTCTTGCGCGCCGAAGTTGTTGGCCGGGAAACCCAGTATCACCAATCCCTGATCCTTGTACTTCTCGTAGAGAGATTCCAGAGCGGAATATTGAGGCGTGAAGCCACAGCGGCTGGCAACGTTAACCAGGAGAATTACTTTCCCCTTGTAAGTTGAGAGTGGGGTCGCGTTGCCCTCGATCGAGGGGAGCGTGAAATCGTAGAGGCCAGGGGCGGCCAGCAATGGCACTGCCCCGAGCACCATCAGTCCCACGAGCGAGGTCAAATGAAGGACGTTCGAAAAGCGCAGAAGCATGATCCTCCTCCTTACTGAATTGTATTCTGTCTGGCCCTGCCTTCGAGGTCGAGTTCCCTGAAAGCTCAGTCTAGCTTACCCGGCGGAACCGAAGCAAGGGGTTGTTGCTTTAGAGGCGGCTTCACGCCGCCATTTGGCGAGGTAAACTCGCCGCTTTTCGATTTTGGGTCGAAGAGAAGGGCGAGCACGGCGGGTTCTTCAACCCAGAATCCAAAACAATACAGAGCGACATAAATCTCCGCGACGCCGATAAGTCATCTTTGGTAATAAAATTGCCTTCTTGACAAAACTAGATTAGCCTGTTATTCTGCGTCTGTAGCGTCGGGGGCTAAGCTGAGGAAAGTAGGCTTGCTGAGGCCAGCTTGAGAGGCGCACGGATTGGACTTAGGCGGACGAAAGAGGTCGCTTGCATGGCGTTGGTACCGCAAGGAAGCTTGCAGGGGCACGGCCCGCGCTCCCTGACCAGGAAGGAAGCGGTGCTCAAGCCCACCGCCCGTTGGAAGAAGAGCAGAGCGGGCCGCGGCGAAACGGTTGCTGGTGGCCCAGTGGCGGCTGAAAACTTCCAGAAAGGTCAAACGAAGCCTTCAGGTTGTTTATAATCAGTAGGATAAATCAAAAAACGAAGCCAAACGAACCCAAACGAAGCCACCAAGCCCTTTAGATTCAACACCAGTTTTTGGGCTAAATCCAAAACGAAGCCAAAACCAAGCCAAACGAAGCCAAAACGAAGCCGCCACGTCCTTCGAAACGGCACGCCCTGAAAGACAAACCCAAAGGGAAGGGGCGGGCTCAGAGCGGGCAAGATCCCTGTGGCATCACTGGCAGTACGGGGGTGGGAGCGCCGATGGGAGTTCAGTCGCCGGCTTTGGGCGGGGCTCTAGACTAGCCGGCCGTCACCGACCGGCGCTTCGGCGGAATGCGCATGAGGAACACGTCTTTCGCCGCCAGGAAGACGGAGAAAGAAAAGATAACGACGAGGCCAGCCAGAGGGAGAGCGTTTGATTAGATGATCCGGCTGACCCAAGGTTCGATCCTTTGATCTCGCGAGCGCAAAGAGCGCCGCGACAGGGGTGGCTGGCTGTCACTTGTCACCCGGATTTTGCGCGATTATGCCGGATCGTGACGGATTGTGATACTCTAACGGTTGCTGGGCCGAGCGCTGGTGGATAACGGTAATCCAAGAGGGCCCGGGCCGTGGTGATGGGGGCCAAATCCGATGAGATCCAGGGTGGCAAGCGGTGTCCTGGCAGCGTGCTTCATAGCGTGCCTTTTTTCGTTGTGCCGGCGAGTGGCAAAAGCTGCGCCTTGGGAGAATAAGGTCGCCGGCTCCTGGAATCCGAAGGCCGCCGCCGCTTACCTCGATTATAGAGAGGGCTGGTGGATGGCGTGGCCGACGGCCGCCCGCGACCACAACACGTTCTGTGTCTCCTGCCACACCGCGGTTCCTTACGCACTCTCCCGGCCCGCGCTGCGCGCTGCGCTCGGGGAGCAAGGCCCTTCCGTCAACGAACGCAGCCTTCTCGCGAGCGTTACCAAGCGCGTGCGACTGTGGAAGGAGGTCGAGCCGTTCTACAGTGATGACAAACGCGGGGCCTACAAGACCAGCGAGTCGCGGGGGACCGAAGCCGTGCTCAATGCCCTGATCCTCGCCAGCGATGATGCCCGGAGCGGGAAACTGAGCGATGACGCGCGTCTAGCTTTCGACAACATGTGGGCTCTCCAGCAAACGACGGGAGACGCCAAGGGTGCGTGGGCGTGGCTGAGGTTCCATAACGAACCGTGGGAAGCGGACGACTCGCAGTTCTACGGAGCCGCCCTCGCCGCCGTCGCGGTGGGTACCGCGCCCGAGAACTATCGCGCCGCCCCCGAAATCCAAAACCGTCTTACACTGCTCCGCGAGTACCTTAACCGTGAATACGCCCGGCAGACCCTCATCAATCGGGTGGTCCTTTTGTGGGCGGCGGCCAAAGTGCCGGGACTCCTCGCGACCGCACAGCAAGAGTCGATCATAGACGAGGCCCTGAGCCGACAGCAGTCCGATGGAGGCTGGAGTCTCGGTTCCCTTATCGGGGCATGGAAACGAGCCGACGGCACGCCGCTGGAAGTGAAAAGCGACGGGTACGCCACTGGCCTCATCGCGTTCGCGCTCGAACAGTCGGGCCTTCCCCGCGAGAACGTCCACTTGCAGCAAGCGTTGGCTTGGCTCGCCGGAAACCAGAGTCCGGCGGAAGGTCTGTGGCCGGGCTACTCGTTGAACAAACAGCATGACTTATCCACCGAGACCGGGCACTTCATGAGCGACGCGGCCACGGCCTATGCCGTGCTCGCACTGACGGTAAGATAGGGGATAGGAGGCCCTCAGTTATCAGTTATCAGTTTTCAATCGCACAAGGTCAGCTTGGCGTATCTTTGCTGAAAACTGATAGCTGAGGACTGAGAACTGAAAACTGACAACTGAGAACTGTTCCCTGTCCCCCATTCCCGATACCCTATTTCGGAAGGAGAACCTGACGATGTCGCGATTCGCTTTGAGCCTGTTGGTTACTCTTCTCTTGGCGGCCTCAGCCGCCGCCCAGGTGGACACCTGGCAGCTTGACCCGGCGCACTCTGCCGCGCAATTCTCCGTGCGCCACATGGGAATTTCCACGATTCGAGGTACTTTTACCAAGGTCAGCGGTACGATTCAATACGATCCCACCGCTCCGGCGAAGTCATCGGTCGACGTCACCATTGATGCCGCTTCGGTGGATAGCCGGGTGGAGATGCGGGATAACGACCTGCGCAGCGCGAAGTTCCTCGACGTGGAGAAATACCCCACGATCACTTTCAAATCCAAGCGGGTGGAATCGGCCGGAGCAGGAAAGCTGAAAGTAACCGGCGATCTCACGATTCATGGTGCGACCAAGGAGGCCGTGCTCGACGTGGATGGCCCCTCCCCGCCCATCAAAGACATGCAAGGAAATCCGCGAATGGGAGCTTCCGCCACCACCACCATCAACCGGCGGGATTTCGGTGTGAGCAATTATCCGGCGGCAGTGGTTGGCGAGGACCTCGCGATTACCATCGATGTGGAGATGGTGAAGCCAAAGAATTGACGAGGTACCAGCACCTTCAGAAGTTCCTCGACGACGTGCTGCGGCCTGGCGATCGAGCCTTTCTCGTCGGGTTCGGGAACCATTTGCTAGTGCTCGGCGACCTCGGGTCGGTCCACGAGTGAGCAGTTGATGAAAGGCTTGAAGCAGTACGAGCACGACCACGGCCGATTCCCCGAGCTGGGACCGCCCGACGAAGACCGCGATCTGGGGACCGCGTTTTATGACGCCATCTATTAAGATCGCGGACGACTTGCGGTCTTCCAACGAGCTGGCCTACTATCCGTCCAGGGGGCCGTCCGCCGGGGCTGCGGATGGCGACTCCTTCCATAAGATCGCAATCCGCGTCAAGCGACCGGGGCTGACGGTCCGCTGCAAGACAGGCTACTTCACGCGCCCCGCGTCTTGAGAGCGCCTCCGAAATCAGTCGTTCCGCTAAGAACACGTCGAGTTAAGTCGGTATTGCTTGACTCGGCGCGATGGGGGCGGTATCGTCACCGGTGGTTGGAAAGCCGCGCCGGCGGTACGGATGAACCCGCGAGAGGAGCAGCCAAGATGAAGATCTTCGGGAAGAACTTATCCGACTATGTGAAATTCGAGAGAGGATTCCTGATTCTGGTCCTGGTTGTGGGCCTGGCGAGGCTGATTCTGTCTCTTATCGGCGTGCCCAACTCGACGGCAAAATTCCTCAGCTTGTCAGTCCTCTTTCTGCTGGGGATGATCTACTACTCGGTCAGAGTCTACACGAGCGGTTTTGGGAGCTACAAACAACTGCTTCCCGTCATCGCATTGCCGGTGATTGTCGGCAACTGCATCATCATCGCCGGGATCGTGATCGCGATTCTGACGGGGAAGGATAACATCTTCAGCGCCCCCGAATATTCGCCCGGCAAAGTAGATGGCAAGACCTGGGGTCACGCAGCCGCCCACTTCGTAGCCATGATAGTCGCGCCGCTCGTACTCTGGGGGATCGGCTCCTTGATCATGTTCGTGACCAAGAAGCTGACCGGTGGCGGAGAGCAAAAAGCCGGCGCGGCCGGGGCCTAGCCGAAGACCCAACCGAGCCGTTTTTGTGAAGGGACTTGTTCCCGTTTTCTCATCAACTCTCTCCCGCGATGGCGAAGGATCCCGCGTCCGAGACCGCGATTTCGTTGTGGGAGCGAACCAGCATCTTCGAATTTAGTGCCTCCCTTGCGCCGATCCGCATTATCTAAATCTCTGGTACTTTTGGTGCGGCCGGATTATTCCCAGACATGTTCGGCAAAGGATCGCCGCGTCGTCACCTGGAGGGAATCATGAAGACATCGTTGGTTGGAAGTTGGTGCGCCGGCAGCGTCGCCGCGGGCTTGGCGCGAGCCGCGAAGTCAACGTTGGTGGCATTGGCGATGCTGTTGGTATTTGCCGGTACGGCGAAGGCTCAGGGCAACCCACCGCCCCGCCCGGATTTGACCAAGCAGCCGACTCTCTATGTGGTCGGTTACGCTCACCTGGACACAGAGTGGCGCTGGGAATATCCGCAAGTGATCCAGGAATACCTCAGCAAGACGATGCGCAACAACTTCTACTTGTTTGACAAGTATCCGCACTACATCTTCAACTTCAGCGGGTCCAACCGCTACGAAATGATGAAGGAGTATTACCCGGCCGACTTCGCGCGGCTCAAGCGCTACGTGTCAGCGGGCCGATGGTTCCCCGCCGGCTCTTCCGTGGAGGAGAATGACGTCAACTCGCCTTCCGCCGAGTCGATCATCCGGCAGGTCCTTTATGGCAATGATTTCTACCGCCGCGAGTTTGGCAAGGCGAGCGAGGAGTTCATGCTGCCCGATTGCTTCGGGTTCCCCACCTCGCTGCCCAGTATCCTGGCGCACGCCGGCGTCAAGGGTTTCTCCACCCAGAAGCTTTCCGCGGCTTGGCAGCCGGCGCCGCACGTAGGCGGTCCGGATTCGCCGGAGAAGACGCCGGAAGGGATTCCATTTAACGTAGGGATCTGGGAAGGTCCCGACGGCAAGGGCGTGATTGCAGCACTCAACCCTGGCGATTATGGCAGCGATGTCTACTCCGATCTGAGCAAGAGCAATGCTCCGCCTAAGGGGCTTCCTGCAGACACTGGGGGCTACGTCTTGGATTGGCCCAGCCGCGTCAATCTGGACGGAAAGGTGACCGGCGTTTTCGCCGACTATCACTACGTGGGCACGGGTGACGTGGGAGGCAGTCCCAACGAGTTCTCCGTCAAAATGATGGAGGCGATCGAGGGCAAAAGCGTCACCGCGCTGCCGCCCATCCCGAACTTCGACGAATCGGAAGAGCAGCCGTCGCCGCCACCGGGTCCGCCGATGCGTATGGGCGACGGGCCGCTGCGCGTGGTCTGGTCTAATGCCGACCAGATGTTCCGCGACATCAAGCCCAGCGAGACCGGCCGCATGCCCCGCTACCAGGGCGACCTTGAGTTGATCAATCACTCCGCCGGGTCCATTACCTCGCAGGCTTACCACAAGCGCTGGAACCGCGCCAACGAGGTACTGGCCGACGCAGCGGAGAAGGCGTCGGCGGGCGCGGCTTGGCTGGGTGGCCCGCCCTATCCGTTGGAGCGGCTGAACCGTGCCTGGCGCCTGGTGATGGGAGGCCAGTTTCACGACATCATGGCGGGCACTTCGACGCCCAAGTCCTACGAGTACTCATGGAACGACGACGTGATCGCGATGAATCAATTCGCCGGCGTGCTGTCCAGCGCCACGAAGGCGATTGCCTCCCAATTGAACACCCAGGCGCAAGGCGTGCCCGTGGTGGTCTTCAACCAGCTCAACATTCCGCGCCAGGATCTGGTGGAAGTCGACGACCTGCCATTTGGCAGCACGACGATTATGAAGGAAAACAAGGTCGTGCTCTCCGCCCCACCGCCGGCTGGCGTTCGCGTGGTGGGACCCGACGGCAAAGAGGTTCCCGCGCAGTTGGGGCAGGGAAGCGACGGGCGTGCCCGAGTGCTGTTCCTGGCGAGCGTCCCTTCGGTGGGCTACGCGGTGTATGACATTCAGCCGTCCGACGCGGCGACGCCCGCCTCGTCGGCCTTGAAGGTAAGCGAGTCGTCGCTCGAAAACGATCGTTACCGCCTCAAGATCGACGAGAACGGCGATGTCTCCAGCATTTTCGATAAGAAGCTCGGCCGCGAACTGCTTTCCGGTCCGCTGCGTCTGGCCATCTCCACGGACAATCCCCAGCACTGGCCGGCCTGGAACATGGACTTCGAAGACGAGCAGCGTCCGCCGCGCGCCTACGTCGGAGGTCCGGCGCACCTCCGGGTGGTGGAGAATGGACCCGCCCGTGTGGCGGTGGAAGTCACGCGTGACGCTGAAGGCTCCAGGTTCGTCCAGATCATTCGCCTCGTGGCCGGCGATGCCGGCAACCGTGTGGAGTTCTCGAACGTCATCGACTGGGCCACTAGGAACGCCAATCTCAAGGAGACTTTTCCTCTGGTGGCTTCCAACGCCATGGCGACCTACAATTGGGATATCGGCACCATCGAGCGGCCCAACGAAAACGAGCGGCAGTTCGAGGTGGCCACGCACCGCTGGATCGATCTGACCGACCAGGGTGGGTCACACGGCGTTACGGTGCTCACCGACGCCAAGGTCGCCTCCGACAAGCCCGCCGATAACACCCTGCGCCTGACACTGGTCCGCACGCCCGGCACGCGCGGCGGCTACGAGGACCAGGGCACGCAGGACTGGGGTCGCCACGAGTTTGTGTTCGGCCTTGCCGGGCACGAAGGCGATTGGCGCCAGGGCGACACCGATTGGCAGGCTTACCGCTTGAATGAGCCGCTGGTGGCGTTCCGGACCTCCGCCCATCCCGGCTCGCTGGGCAAAGACTTTTCGCTGCTGAAGGTCAGCAACAGTCGGGTGCACGTGATGGCCATGAAAAAGGCCGAGGCGAGCGACGAAGTCATCGTGCGGCTAGTGGAGATGAGCGGCAAGCTGGAGCCGAACGTCCGGGTCAGGTTCGCAGCACCCGTCGCGGCCGCGCGTGAAGTGAACGGGCAGGAGCAACCAATCGGCGCCGCCACCGTCGAGAACGGCGAGTTGGCGGTGTCGCTCACCGCCTATCAACCCCGATCGTTCGCCGTGAAGCTAGTGCCACCGGCAGCGAAGGCGGCGACGGCGGGGACACCGCCGTTACAGGAGTCGCGGCCCGTCGCGCTGCCCTACGATGCCGCGGTCGCCACCCGCGACGGCAAGCCGGCGGAAGGCTGCTTCGATTGTGACCCCGACAGCCAGGACGCGCCGCAAGGCAAGGCGCTGGCGGCGGAAATGCTGCCGGCGGAGATTGCGTATGCCGGCGTGCAGTTCCGTCTTGCGCCCGCCGGACCTGCTGGACCCAGTGGAGTTGCCAAACCCAATGCGGTTACTGCCAAGGGTCAGAAGATTTCGTTGCCGGCCGGCCACTTCAATCGACTGTATATTCTGGCCGCCGCCTACGACGGGGACCAAACGGCGACCTTTGAGGTCCTAAGCCCCTCGACGACGGTTCACGAGGGCTTGCAGATCGAGGATTGGGGCGGTTTCATCGGCCAGTGGGACACTCGCACCTGGACGGAGAGGCGAGTGCAACTGCCGGTGCCGCCCGAGCCGGCGGCGGACGACAAAAGCCCTCGGGCTGCGAGAGCGCGGCGGATCCGGGCTTACGTGAAGGAGCACGGGCCGAGATTCAGGACCGACATGATCTACACCGGCCTCGTGCCGGGCTACATCAAACGCGCGCCCGTAGCGTGGTTTGCCTCACATCGCCACGCCGCCGACGGCTCCAACGAGGCCTACAGCTATTCGTACCTTTTTGCCTACGACCTCGATCTGCCGGCGGGAGCGACCACCCTGGTGCTGCCCAACAATCGGACGATTCGCATTCTGGCGGTGACGGTGGCGAACGAGTCGCCGCGAGTCACCCCGGCGCATCCACTCTACGACACCCTGGAGCGCGCGGGCGTTGATATGTCGCGCTGGCGTCTCGTCCATGCGATGAGTTCCGTCGCCCCTTCAGAGCGCTGAAAGGAGCTTCCACCACAGAGACGCAGAGGCACGAGGAAAATGGGCAAGCGTCAGGTGCATTTTGACCTTCACTTGAGGCCACGCCGCGTTGTGTCTCGGCGCTCCTCTTCCTTCGCGTCCTTGTGTCGCTTGTCCAACTCGCACAGTTCGTCCAATAAAGTCACACGACCCTCATTTTCCGACGCGTCACGGTGCGGTTGGCGTGAAGATGGCCGCGGCGCCGCCACCCGGTGCCAGGTGCAGTTTCAGCTTATCGCCGGACGAAACGCGTTGCCTGCTGATCTCGAGGCTGGTCGCCACCTTGTCGGCGTCGGCCCCGTCGGCGAACACCTGTGCCTCGTACGTTCCCGAACCGAGGAAGCTCAGCGGGACCTCCAGGTCGCGCGCGTCCCAGTTGGTCATCGAGCCTAGATACCAGGTGTTGCGGTGACGCCGGGCGATGGTGACGTACTTTGAGGGCTCGCCGTTGGGCACGCGCGTTTCGTCCCACACGGTCGGCACCTTCTCTAGAAACTCCATGCCGGGCTGGCGGTCGTAGGACTCGGGGTAATCGGAGAGCATCGCCAGCGGACTGAAGAAGACCACGTACATGGCCAACTGGTGGGCGCGCGTGCCCTGGCACATGGGCTCCACGTTGCGCGGCTGAAACTGCTCGCGGGTCGCGTTCTGGAAACAGCCCGGCGTGTAGTCCATGGGGCCCGCCAGGTTCCGCGTGAAGGGAATGGTGACGTCGTGCTCGGGCGTGACGCGGGTGCTCCACTTGCTGTACTCCATGCCCATGATCCCTTCGCGCGTCAGCAGGTTGGGATAGGCGCGTCGCAGCCCTGTGGGCTTGTAGGCTCCGTGGAAATCCACCGTCAGGTGATAGCGGGCGGCTTTGCTCACCATCTCCTGGTAGAAGTTCACCATCTCCTGATCGTCGCGCTCCATGAAGTCGATCTTTACCCCGGAGACGCCCCACTTCTCATAGAGCGGAAACGCCGCGTCGATCTGCTTCTTCACCGCCGACCAATAGAGCCAGATCAGCACCTTCACCCCGTGCGCCCGCGCGTGCTGCACGATGGCCGGGACATCGACTTCGGGGACGTAGCGGGTGATGTCACCCTGCTCGTAGCCGACGCCGTGCGGCGACCAGCCGGCGTCGATCAGCATGTACTCCAGGTGATGCTCGGCGGCGAAATCCACGTAGTGCATCATGGTGGCAGTGTTCATGCCGGGCTTGAAGTCCACGTTGCGGGCGAAGCTGCCGGACCACCAGTCCCACGCCGCTTTGCCCGACTGGATCCAGGAGGTGTCTCCGATCTGGTTGGGCTGGCTCAGATTCATAATCAGCTCGCTCGATTCAATCAGGCCGCCGGGACGCGAGTTCACCATGATCACGCGCCATGGCGTTGCTTTGGGCGTTGAGCCGGCCACCGCTCGCTCCGCGTGCCCGATCATCGGCGACAGCTTGCCGGCGAGGCCATTGGGGACACCCAGCGCGGCCCCAACGTAGAGGCCGGCGTAGTCCGTCAGGTCAGCTTCGGTGATCGCCACCCACGGGCCGTCGGTGAGTTCCACCAGCAGCGGCAGTCCGATAATCGACGTGGGCTTGATCTGGTCCAAGCGCAGGTGCTCGAACTCCGACTCGTAAGGGCTCTGGAAGCGGCCGATGTTGAGCGCGAACGTGGACCCTTCGCGGGCAAAGTAGAAGCCAGTTCTATCCGACGAGATCACGAAGTTCTCCAGCCCGCCCTCTCGCGGCAGGAAGTAGCGAAATGCCAGGCCGTCGTTATAGGCCCTGAAGATCACGTCCACGCGGCGGAAGGGGGCTTGCTTTTCGCGCAGCGAGACGCTGAGCTCGTGGTAGTGGTTGCGCACTTGGCGCGCGGTGCCGAAAGGATTCTCCCAGGTCTCGTCGTGAAAGTCGCGGGCAGTGTGCAGGAGCTCGAAGTCGCGGTCCATCGGACGCATGTCGATAAAGTCGAGCCCCAGAGGGGAATCGGTGAGGACTGGAGCGCCCTTATACGACACGCGGTAGTAGGGCCGCTCCCCTGGCAGGTAGGGCGCCGGATTCGATTTCAGCTCGAACGCGACTTGCAGATTATCATCCGGAGAAGCCAGCACCAGCGGCTCCTTGGCGGCAGCAAACCCGATGCCACACCATGTTGCGGCGGCGAAGGTGAAGATGACTTTAGCCAGCATGTTCTACTCCCTTTCTCGGCCGGGCCTTGAGGGGCTAGTGTGCTGTAACACGTGGCCTCTGATTCGTGAGAATGGCCAGCTTCAGAAGAATTGACGATTGCAGATTGACGATTGACGATTGGAAAAGAACCACTGACGATTGTCGGGCCTATTGAAAAGCCGTGCAGCTTGCTTCTTTTGCTCTTTCAATCGTCAATCGTCAATCTGCAATCGTCAATTCTTCGCCCCGGTCAGGAGTCGGATGTTACGGCACCTCCTAGGGTCCCTAGTCCCTAGCCCCCGTAAGCGCCTTGAGGTAACGATAATAAAACTCGACCCCGCGGTGGTAAGATTCCACTCCCAGGCGCTCGTCCTTCCCGTGCGCCCGGACGTCGTCCGTATCGATCGCCAAGCCGCAAATGCCGTAGGTCGGCATGCCTGCCGCATTGGTGTAAACACCGTCGGAGGCGCCGGTGGACATGGTGGGGACTACGGGCGCTCCCGGCCACATCTCGGCGGCGACGCGATCGAGCGTCTGCATCACGTCGGGCCGCAACGAAACCGGCGGCAGCGCCTTGGCGCTGGCCTCGCTGTCCAGGACGCGGCCACTGGTGGTGACGTAGCTGACTTCGATCTTGGGATCGGCCACCTCCTTGATGAGTGCCTGGCGCACTTCTTCCCGCGAGTGTCCGGGCAGGATGCGGCAGTTGACGTTGGCGCGCGCCATTTGCGGTAGGGCGTTGTTGGCGTGGCCGGCGTCGAGACGCGTGGCCACGCAGGTGGTGCGCATGGTCGCATTCCACAGCGGATCGGCGGAGAGGCGCGCGATGGCCGCGGCGTCGGGCGGGTTCTTGACCATGGCGCGCATGTCGGCCGCCGTCTGGCCGCTTTCCACGCCGGCCATGCGCTCGAAGAAGGCGCGCGTAACCACGGTCAGCTCGAAGGGAAACTGATAGCGCTCGACGCGCGCGAGGCCGTCAGCCAGATGGTAGATCGCGTTGTCGGGCACCGGGAGCGAGCTGTGCCCTCCGGGATTGGTCACCTTGAGCTGGTAATCGGCGTAGAGCTTTTCGGTGGCGTCCATGGAGACGATCAACGGCTTGCCCTTCACCGTATCCACGCCGCCGCCATCGGCATTGAGAACGAACTCGGCGTCGATGAGATCGCGATGATTCTTCAGCAGCCAATCCACACCGTTCGATTGGCCGCCCTCCTCGTCCGCCGTCAGGGCCACGATGAGGTCGCGATCGGGCTGGTATCCCTCGCGCTTGAACTGGATCAGTGTGGTGATCCAGATGGCGTCGCCGCTCTTCATGTCCTGGGTGCCGCGGCCGTAGTAGTAGCCGTCCTGCTCCACAAACTGGAAGGGATCGGTGGTCCAGTCCTCTCGCCGCGCCTCGACCACGTCCAGGTGTCCGATCAGCAGCACGGGCTTGTGGACTCCGGTTCCGTGGAGGCGCGCCACCATATTCCCCTTGCGGTCGTTGGGGCCCAGGACTACCACGTCGGCAGCCGGGAAGCCGGCGTCACGCAGCCGCCGCGCCATGGCTTCGGCGGCGACGGTGGTGCTGCCCACGGAGTCGGTAGTGTTGATCTCAATCAGTTGTTTGAAGATGTCGTGCGCGAGCTGCCGGGTGGCGTCGTCGGTCTGCGCGCGCACCACGGGCGCCAGCAGGAACAGCGCCGTGACGGCCAGGCAATGCTTCCAGTCGAGTCTTGGCATGAGATTCGGTTCTTCCTTTCTACCTATTCGGTGTGCCAAGCGGGTCGGATCATCGATCGTCGGCGACCGGTCAGCATAGCACGCCAAGACGAGATATGGGGAAAGCGAGTTACTGGATAGGGTCCTAAAAGGACAGTATCTGGAGTCTCTTCATTTTTCAGCTCTCTCCCTTGGAACGTATGAAAAAATTGGAAGAACAAGAACGTTTATCGCCAAGGCGCAATGTCCGCAAAGCAAGCAAAGGACTTCTTCTTTGCGGCTCTGCGCGCCTTTGCGTCTTTGCGAGTAACTCCTTATTCTTTCACACCTTGTTGGGGAGAGGGTGGCAAGCGTAGCGAGCCGGGTGAGGGGTCCCTCGTCTTCCTGAAAAGGAAGAAGGTGCATTATTTAATTCACGGTTCATATCCGCTTCACACTGGATTCACAAACGAGTGATAAATCCTTGGTGATCTCAGATCAAAACCTTTAAGCAGGAGGAATCCAATGAAGAGACCGTACAAGCTAGCAAGCGTGCTCGTGCTCACGCTGTTTGCAGGATTAGCAGCACATGCGGCCGATCAGACGGTGCCCGGCGCGGGGAACGGCAACGCCGTGGCCCTTGCCACGCAGTCGCCGATGGTGCAATCGGCCTATCAGTTCGTGCTTTCGCAGGCTGCGAAGATCAGCGATTCGCAACTGAGACATCAGACTCTGGATGCGCTCGGGAACCCGCAGACCTGCGTCACTCACCGCGCGAATCTAACCGACGCGCAGAAGAATACGATCGTCCAGACGTTGGTCAACCAGAAGTTGCTGAACCTGTCGGATGGGGCGAGCATTACGGGCGGAGCGAAGGCGGGTGTCTTTCCTCCGGTGCTGAACGAGAATACGGCGTGCCCTCATCTGCCGCAGCCGTTCTTTTCTGCCCCGGGGAGCACCTCCGTTTTCGGCCACCATTCCTATCCGGGAGGGCTGGCTATCCACGAAACGAACAACGATGTGGCGGATCTGCACCTGGCAACCGAGTACCGCGAGGTTTACGGCCACGCGGATGAGGGCGGATTCCCGACGGTCGATCCGGACGATGTCCAGGGCGGCGGCAGCGAGAGAGTCCGCACCGACATTTATATCGATCAGGACCTTATTGTCGGCGCGCCGCTGTGGCACGACTGGGCGAAATCGATAGTCTTTCAGTGGAACGCCGACGGCACCGAGTTCATCGAGTTGAATTTCGGCGGCACGGGAGTGAACGACAACTATGGCGCGGCGGGAGATTCGCGAACCGGAGCGCACCACATCATCACGATCGCGGAGGAGATGAGTCGTGGATTGAGCCCAGAATTCGTCATCACCATGGCGTGCGCGCATTCCGCGCCGACGAGCGGCAATGAGTACAAGGTGGTCAATTGGCTGCGCGCCGGCGCCATCATCGCGCAGATCGATCCCGTAGCGAAGGGTTATCTCTACGTGGATGGCAGCGGCAACCTGCGCCTGCCGGCTCTCCGGCAGTTGGGCAACAACGTGAATCTGAACGTAGCGGGTCAAACGAACGTCCTGGCGGAGTACACGATTCATAACCTGTCCGACGCGGACTTCACGTACTCCGGTCCGGCGGTGGACGCTGCCAACGTCCTCCTGCAGCAAATCGCGCCGCAATTCGGGACCAGCGCGGCGGATCCGAACTATCTGAACAAGTTCCGCAATCCGGTGTTGAGCTTTTTTACGGGAGAGCGGTTGCTCATCACTTATTCAAAAAAGGGGATCGAGGGCGTCGTGGATGAAGTGCAATTGCTAAGGGACAAGGGGATCATCTAGCAGGATCGCACTGTGCGCGAAAAGCCACGGTACGGCGTCGCAGTGCCCACCCTTGGGCTGCGGCGCGCGGTCTTCTAGCCGTGGTCGTGTGCCTCAGGCTAGCAGTTAGGACAAGATAACCGGCCGGTCCGTAGTATCGGCGGCAGCGTTACGACGGACCGGCCAGTTTCACTTGCCTCAAAGATGGTTCGGTCCTTTCCGAAGCAAAGGAAGCGCACTCGCAGCTCGTGCAGGCCGGCTGGCGCAGAGCGCTCCGCTGCGATCAGCATTCGCCGGAGGCCGAGCGGAGGATGGCTCTCCATCCTGCTGTGTGGCTGACTCCGTTTCATGTGGCCGAGTGGACTCATGAAGCTCAACTGTCGACCCGCGTGGCGCTCGGGCTAGCGACCTCTTAGCCGCAGTCGCCCTGCTCCGGCAGGGTACTGAATATTTGACTTGACTAATGACACATATATGCTATAGTGATACCTGAGCCCAAGGATGTGGCTTCTGAGCAGAGGCTACTGAAGAAGTGGCGAGTGACGAGTGACGAGCACAACGACAGCGAACGAGCCGAAACCGAAGCGCAAGTTCGTGATGACTCCCGAGCGCAAGGCCAAGTTGCTGGCCAATCTGGAGAAGGCCCGCCTGGCGCCTAAGGAGAAGGTCTACCGCAAGACGCCCAAGCGCTACGCCGCCAACCTCGGCAACCTGGCCAAGGCCAACGCCAAACGCCGCGAGCAGTCGCAGGGTCAGCAGGCCGAGAACCTGCGCGGCAAACTGGAGGGATTCTTTCCCGCTCCCCAGGTTCCCCCGCCTCCCCAAGCCCCGCTGGGCGCGCCCTACGTTCAACTGCCCGGCGCGCCACCCTCCGGCGGCCCCTCGGGCGCGGAGGAGTTGGACCAGGCCGCGGCCCTCATTGCC
>Ga0209039_10000907_pt1 | contig 28547 bp, 24 predicted proteins | sample BogFormECP12_OM1_FD_188238 | JGI IMG/M metagenome (GOLD analysis project Ga0209039, IMG submission 188238) | Bog forest soil microbial communities from Calvert Island, British Columbia, Canada - ECP12_OM1 (SPAdes) (version 2) | ecosystem: Environmental > Aquatic > Freshwater > Wetlands > Bog ... | reverse complement strand
TTATCCTGGGCATGGCCGATACTTTCGTCGGCCGGATGAACATACCCACCAAGAGAATCGCGGGGGATCTGGAGTGGTGGCTGGAGCAGAGAACCCGGATCATCGAGTCGCGGGGGCGGAAGTTGAAAATGCCCGTCAAACCTCGGGCCAAACCTCCGGCTCGGATCACTGCGGATCAGCCCAGCCAGGCAGCCAGCGGTTCGGGGGGCCCGGCGGCGGCCTGATAAGAATTGACGATTGGTCCTGAGCGAAGCGAAGGATTGTCGATTGACGATTGAAAGAGAAGAAGCAAGCTTTCCGACAAAGAGTTGAACGGTTTGCGTTGGGACGGGGCGGCCCAAAAGGTAAAGGGTGAAGGATAAAGGATAAAGGGTAAAAGCGTTCGCGTTGGGACGGAGGCACTGCCGAATAGTGAGTAGTGAATGGAAGAAAAATGGAAGAGGAGAAACTTGCCGCTCGCGTATGAAAAGTGGAGGCCGTGTTGGGACGGGGGCGAATCGTGAGTCTTGCCAACGAAATACGCTATGGTTCTCCGGCCGCTAAGAGTGTAAAATTGGTATAAGGAGGACGCCCAGCTAGGGCGTAGGGGTGGAGGGCGGCGAGTTGCCGACGGAACTATAATGTCGAGAAACGCGGCGCAAGAACATCCGGGGGACCAAGAAGGCTCCAAGGAATCGAACCTATTCGAACCTGCCACCTATTGGGGTGACCCACTCCGAGCCCTGAAGTATCCAATAAGAGATAAGAAGATGCTCGCCGCGCTGGATTCGATGAGGTCCTTGTGAGGCGAGCCACAAGGGGGAGAAAGTGGAAAACGCGCTCGGTTTAGTGGTGACGGGTGGAGGTGCTCGCGGTGCTTATCAAGCCGGGGTTCTGAAACGCATTGGCGAGCTAAAACGGATTGAAACGCACGGAAATCCTTTTCCGATCATAGGAGGCGCTTCCGCCGGAGCGATAAATGGTTCCGCCTTGGCCGTGGGCAGCGACGACTTTCCTCTGGCGACCAGAGTTACCGCCCAGCTTTGGGCGGATCTCAGCCCTTCCCAAGTTTTTCACTGTGATGTTTTATCACAGACTCGCAATTCCCTTACCTGGATAATGGATCTTTCTTTTGGAGGAATCCTCGGAGGAGGTAACGCGCGATCTTTGTTGGACGCGACTCCTTTGAGGAAATTTCTCAATACTTACCTCCACTGCGAACGAATCCAGGACAATATCAAACGTGGGAAGCTCTACGCACTCGCTATTTCCGCGACGAACTATAACTCCGGGAAGAGTTACCTCTTCATTCAGGGAATGAAAGGCCACCCGATGTGGAACCGAAGCCGACGGGTCACACTGGCCACCAAGATCACGGTGGACCACGTTTGCGCGTCGGCGGCTATTCCTTTGGTGTTTCAGCCGGTACGACTTAAGACCGCCCGAGGAACGGCTTTTTTTGGCGATGGTTGTGTGCGCCTTTTTCAGCCTCTCAGCCCGATCATACGCCTGGGCGCCGAAAGGATTTTCGCGATTGGTGTGCGGTGCGAAAATCTCGAACATCAAGAAGAAAGCGCCGATCAGAAGGATCCTTCGCTGGCGCAAGTCTTGGGACTTCTCCTGAATGCCATGTTTTTGGATCATCTGGCTACGGACATCGAGCACCTGGAGCGATTGAATGATTTGCTCAACAGCGGTCAGATCGACCCGGCTGAAGGGTGCGAAAAAATGCGGCCCCTCACCTCATTCCTCATTACGCCTTCGGTCGATCTGTCACAACTGGCAGAAGAACACCAGAGAGACATGCCTTATCTCATCCAATACTTCGTCAACAGCTTGGGACGGGATGCGGCCTCGTGCGCGGATCTGATGAGTTACCTGCTGTTCACGTCAAAGTACACGCGGGCTCTCATTGAGATTGGCTACAACGACGCCAGCCAGCGAATCGATGAGATCGAGAGCTTTATCTATTCTTCTAATGGACATGGCTAAGCCCTAGTCTAGAAGGTGTGAAATAATTGCGAAGGCGCTTCCAACACAGAGACACAGAGGCACAGAGAAAAAATGGGGAACGTCTGGAAACAAACGATATCTCATGTGATCTTCTCGATCTTCTCACTCGTTCTCTGTGTCTCTGCGCCTCTGTGTTTAATTCTTTCACAGCTTCCTAGCCACTAGGCGCTAGCCATTTCGGAGGAGCGGGCGAGAGGCCCGCACTCCCAGGCCAAACGCAGGGACGATTGTCGCTAGGGGTTCCTGATCCGCCGATCGTGGCCCGTTGTGCTTCGTTTAGCTCGCTCCGCTCCCGGGGCGCGCCCCGAGCACGTTGGCCGTGTTGGGGAAGAGGCCTTTCGGAGTACTGAGGTAGCCGGTGATGGAATCCTTGCCGATCTTGTTCACCACCAGTTCCAGCGCGCTCGAAGCGCCTTGGGTGTAAAAGTAAACCGGCTCGTTGGTGGTGTGCTCCTTGGTGGGGTGCGAAGCGTCATCAAACTGGAGGTTGACGTTGTAGGTGTTCTTCTTGGCGTCGGCTTTCACCAGCACCACCGTGACCCCTCCCACTTTCTGCTGCGGGTGCTTCTTACCGCGCACGTTGAACTCGAAGTAGTCGCGATCGCCCTTGTGGGCAAGCGCCACCAGTTCGTCGTGGGTACGCGCGATGGCGCCGGTCAACTCACCTTTGGTCCCGGCCAGTGCGCCCGTAAACTCGTCCCGAGTGGCAGCCAAGTCCTTCTTGGTTCCGGCGATGTCGGTGGAAAGGCCGCCGATCTTGGCGTTGGCGTCGGCCTGGGCCTTATTCAGTTCCTCGGCGCTGGCCTTCTCGGCGATGGCCTTGTTCAGTTGCTGCACCGACTCCTGCTGCTGCTTTTGGATACTGGCGGAGAGGGCCTTAGCTCGATTCAGTTCCTGCTGGGTGAGTCCAAGCTTTTCGCTGGTCACCTGGAACCTGGCGCGCAATTCGGCGTAGTGTTCGTCGCTGTCGTTCATGCGCCGCGTCAGCAGATTCAACTGGTCGGCTTGCTTGGCGGCGGCCTCGTTGATCCGCTTCTGGCCTGTCACCGTGAGGTAGAGGTTGATGCCGCTGACGATCAGCAGCAAGGCCACCAGGATAGGGATCACCTTGATGCCTGACCCCGACGAAGCCGGAGCAGGCGCGGCGCCGGGTGGCGGTCCTTGGACGTAGATATATTGTGGCGCACCCTGCCCCGCTGGCTGGGGCGGCGCTGCCGAGGGGCGCGACGGACTTGGTTCCGACGGTTCCGGCGTCGCCGGTCGTCGAATCTCAGGCTCGTTCAATCCGAACATCGAACCCGGGGTCCCGCGTTCTTCCTTCTTATCTGCCATGGATACTCCTTCTTTGGTCAGTCAACAGACCGGGCGGCAAGAGTTTCGCCGAACCGCGCGAAGCCCACCGCCCCTTCCCCTTGACGGCCGCAACGGTCTTACGATGCGAGATTTGAGCCGAAGGTTTCACTCCCCCGCGAGACCGACCGTCCTTAAGTATCCCATTCCTCAGGAAACTGTTCAAGTGGCCGCGAGCAGCGGTAGTGTCCTAATTTGGCTTTTGGAGTGCGGCAGCTTGCTGCCGCTTTCTACCGCAGCAGGTCTGCGACAAGCGGCAACGACAAAGCGGCAGCAAGCTGCCGCACTCCAAAAGCCAAATTAGGACACTACCCGAGCAGCGCAGGCCGGCCTCACGGCGCTTTCCCTTTTGCGGCGTGGCATCGACGCTGTGCAGCGAAGCTCAGCTTTGGGGACGCGACTCGATATCTCGTACTTTCAAGTAGAGCCCGGCAATCGCGGCGACGATGAAAATAAGGGAAAGTCCCAAACCCTTGCGGCGCGCATCGCGTTCCTTCAGCGCCAGCACTCCCGCCTGCTCGGCTTTCTGAGAGATGCCCACACCCTGATCGGTCAGCTTTTCAACCGCTTCGGCACGGAAGGCGTGAACGTTCACACGAGCCTTAATGAGGTCCTCATTGGCGTCACCCAGTTCAAGCTTGGCACTCGACACTTCCATGCCTGAGCGCTCCGCTTGATTCAGGACGTCCTCGGCGCGATGATAGGAGTCCTTCAGCTTTGCCAAGTCTTCCGACATTGTCTGCGCCGCCACGTAGCCCTTGTCGCCCTGGGCGTGACAGTTCACGCACACCGCTTTTTCACCCACGCCCACCCAATCGTCCACGGGATGAACGATCTCGTGATTGGAGTGGCATTGGACGCAGCCCGGCAGTCCCATGCTGGCAAACGCGGCTTTGTGGGGACTCTTGTCGAAGAGTTGGGCAAAGAAGACGTGGCAGGTGCCGCAGACATTCGCCACCGAACTCAGGCCCGGCGGCGTCGCCCCATGGTTACCGTGGCAGGTGGTGCAAGTGGGAGCGGAAGTGTCGCCCTGCGCCAGCACCTGGGCGTGCACGCTCTTCTGATATTTTGCCACCTGGTCGGTGGGAATCTTGTATCCCTCCATGGTGTGGGAATCAGCGTGGCAGCGCGCGCAGGTAGAAGCAACGTTGGTAGGGTAGACGGGAGCCCGCGTATCGGCGACGGCGAAGATGTTGTGGACGCTGTGACAGTCGATGCAGGTGGCCACTTTCACGTCCCCCTGTTTGAGCCGCTTGCCGTGGACGCTGGTCACGTACTGGCTTAACTGGTCGGTACGGAGCTTGGGATTGAAGCCCCGAATGTAGTTCTCGTCGGCGTGGCAGCGCGCGCAGAACTCCGGTATCTGATTTCTCTTCGGTACTCCCCGGAAGCCCCGAGCCGGACTCATGGCGTCCATCGAATCGTCGTTGGGATTGCCACCGTGGCAGTCGGCGCAACTCAGTCCCGCCTGATGATGAATGTCCGCGTCAAAAGCCTTGGCGGGCTGGGCCAAGTCTCCGTCCAGGGTCGCGTGGCAGGTGGCGCAGGAGTCTTTGGTAGCAGTCCAACCGGGGGCGGCCGCGAACAGCAGCGTGAATAGCAACGGTAGGGCCGTCCTTGGCCAATGGTATCCACTCCATTGCCCGCTCAGAAGAATTGACGATTGACGATTGACGATTGACGATTGGAAGAATGGCATATTGAGGATTGTCGATGGGCCATTGAGAGGGCCGCGCGGCTTGCCTACTCTTCTCTTCCAATCGTCAATCGTCAATCGGCAATCGTCAATTCTTCGTCGATGGTCGTAGCAGACCCCGGATTGGCTGGGCACCGAAATTGTAGAGCATTCGGCATGGCCAGCGAAGACGACGGTTGGACATAGTTTCATGGAAAAACTCTCTTTGCCTGAACTAGCCAGTCACCACTGGCCACTAGCCACTTCCTCAATCGGCAACCATCAGTGCCAGTAGGCAAGTGCGGACATCACGGCGATGTATCCTAGAGCGAACACCCCTAGCCCGGTGAAGAAGCGGCTGACGCGCCCGAAGCCTGCCCGCCGGTCGATGAACGGCACCGCAATCCACACCGCCGCCGCCAGGCCGAAGCCTAGCAACCCCGCAAATTCGCCCTCCAGGAACAGAATCTTGGGCGGCAAAAACTTCAGGGTTTGGAACATGAAGACGAAATACCACTCGGGACGGATTCCGGCCGGGGCGGAAGCAAAAGCATCGGCCTTGGTGCCCAGTTCCCACGGAAAGATGGCGGCGAGCGCCCCCAGCACGCCGAGCGCCGCGTACCAGCCCATCAGGTCGTGCAGCAGGAAAGTGGGGAAGAAGGGCATCGACCGCGCCGGCTCCTTGCCCTCGGCGATTCTTCGCTCCACGCCGGGCGGCACGCTCATCCCGAGGTGCTGTACCAGCAGCAAGTGGGTGGCGAGGAGCACGGTGGCCAATCCCGGCAGCACCGCCACGTGAAAGCCAAAGAACCGGGTCAGGGTGGCGCCGGTGACTTCTTCTCCGCCGCGCAGGAAGATCAGGATCCATTTGCCGATGAATGGAATGGAACCGGCCATCTCCGTTCCTACCTTGGTCGCGAAGAAGGCCAGCGTGTTCCACGGCAAAAGATAACCGCTGAAGCCGAAGCCGAGAACGATGAACAACAGCAACATGCCGCTGATCCAGGTTAGCTCGCGAGGCTTGCGGTACGCCTTCAGGAAGAACACGCTGAACATATGCACGAAGACGGCGAAGATCATCAGGTTGGCGGACCAACTGTGCACCGAACGGATGAGCCACCCGAAACGCACCTGGGTCATGATGTATTGCACGCTCTCGAACGCATCGTTAGGCGTGGGACGGTAATAAAGCAGCAGCAGGATACCTGTCAGGACCTGGATGGTGAAGAGGAACAGGGTCATGCCGCCGAAGTAGTACCAGAGGCTGTGACGGTGCTGGGGTACGGTTTTGTGGCGAATGAACTCCTCCACGCTGCCGGTGCCGAAGCGCTCGTCCAGCCAAGCCAGAAGCCGCGACCGTTGAGCAACCTGAGTAGCCTGAGTTGACATGTTAAGCCTTGCGGGCGACCACAATGTCCTCGCCCTGAACGTTGACGGTGAATTCCTCCAGCGGGCGAGGCGGAGGTCCGCTGACGTTGCGGCCTTCCAAATCGTAAGTACCGTTGTGGCAAGCGCACCAGATTTGCCGAGTGTCGTCGCGGTATTGCACGGTGCAGTTCAAGTGAGTGCAGACCGCCGAGAAGGCCTTGTACCCGCCCTCCCGCGTGCGAATCAGGATGCCGGGTTTGGAACCGAACTTGAAAATCTTGCCGGTGTTAGGTTTCAACTCGCCGGCCTTCGCCGCTATCACCGAGCGGCTGGTGGATTCGGCGACCGCCGGCGGGATGATGTAACGGAGCGCCGGATAAAGAAAGGACCCAATCGACGCGAGCACTCCGCCTCCTAGCAGCAGGTTGGCCCAGCGGCGTCCACGCGCGGGACTGTCGGTCTGAGCAGGGTCAAGGTTCGGCATCCGCTTTACTCCCTCTCCTTCTTACGAGTTGCCGATTGCACGACGAGAAGGCAATCCACAGATTTCGCAGATTACACAGATACAGGATAAGGACTGCACAATTCGCTCTCCGACCTTACTTATCGTGAGTCTGTGAAATCTGCGTAATCTGTGGATTCATTTCTTCTCTTTCAATCGTCAATCGGCAATCTGCAATCGGCAATTCCTTCACTGGACCAGGCTGGTGAGTTCCAAAAACTTGACTTTCTGCTCCTGCTCCGTGGCGGCCAGAGGCGAGTAGTAATAGTAGAAGCTGGCCACCACTCGCGCCTGCGATCCCCGCCGCATGGGGAAGGTAAACGTCTCAGTTTTCGTTTCTTTGGGCGCCAAACGCGTATCCGTTACCACCTTGGCACCCTTGACGAATACCAGGGGCTCGCTCTTAAGGACCTCGCCGTTGCGGTCGGCGACGGTGCGGCGGTAGACCCGCTGCTCGCTGAAATGCTGCCCCGCGTAGGAGTCGGCGTGGATTTCCAGGATCAACTGACGCACCGGCGACCCGGTGGGCACGTAGTGCCCCGCACCTTGATTGGTCACCTTCACCACTACGCGCACCTGGTCGCCGTCGCGCTTGGCGGAGAGGGCGGCCTTAATAGCCTTGTTCAATTGCTGAATGGAATGGCCACCGGGAATCTCGTGCAGATTAAGCGTCGCATTGGATTTCAGTACTCGCGGGTCGACCACTTTCCCCTGCACCGAATACATATGGCACGATTGGCACCCTTGCTCCTCCTTCCCGTAGGTGGTGGCTTTCCACTCTGAATAGGTGGTGAGAACGGAAAAGCCTTGCGAATTCGCATACTCGTGGCAGGTGACGCAGATCAGCGACGAGGTGTGCACGGCCGAGTAGCGTGTCCCATGAACTGGCGAAACCGCATCCGGATACGGGCCGCTCTTGACCAACGAGAACTCGACCCTGGCTTTCGGGTTGCCGCCGGTGCCGCCGGTGATGCTGACGTCCTGAACGGAGTGGCAGTAGTCGCAGGTGATCCCTTCCCAGCTCACTTTCTTGACCAGATCCAGATCTCCCAGTTGGACACCGATGGGGGAGTGGCAGCCCAGGCAGACCTTGCGGGCCGAGCTGCCGAGGTCCTGCTCTGCCAGTTTCAGGGCATCCTGAAAGAGTCGACTCTCCATGGCGTGGGCATGGGCCGATTTTTCCCAGCCGTCAAAAATGGCCCGGTGGCAATCGCCGCATACCTCCGCGCTGCTGGGCGGCTTCAGCTCCGTCGCCACCGCCGTGGCCGAGAAGAACACGAGCAAAACGCAGAAAACTTTAGGCACCGGTACCTCGGTTCTCGCTTCCTTGCTTCGTTGCGACCTGGTCGCCCAACTCTACGCGACTTCGGCACTCTTACCCACCCTTACCATGGGTGTCTGTGACGTGTATCACATTGTAGCGTGCCTGTAAACTGAGTCGCTTGCCGGCCTGCATTCTCGATTTGCATTCTGTGTTATGCTCTGCCATTCTGACCGCCCAGACCAATGGACGAATTCCACGCGGGTCCCGGAGACTTATGACTCAAAACCGATATACCCTGCCCGAGCGCGACATTCCGAAATCGTGGTACAACGTCATCCCTGACCTTCCGGCGCCGTTGCCGCCGCCCTTGCATCCAGGCACGGGGAACCCGGCCGGACCGGAGGATCTGGCCGCGATCTTCCCCATGCAACTGATCGAGCAGGAGGTGACGGCGGCGCCCACGGTTCCGATCCCCGAACCGGTGCTCGACGTGCTTCGCATGTGGCGGCCGACGCCCTTGTATCGCGCCCACCGGCTGGAGAAGGCCCTGGCGACCCCGGCGCGCATTTTCTTCAAGTACGAAGGCGTCTCACCGGCGGGCAGCCACAAGACGAACACCTCAGTGGCCCAGGCGTATTACAACAGCGTTGCCGGCATCAAGCGGATCGCCACCGAGACGGGAGCGGGGCAGTGGGGCAGCGCGTTGGCCTATGCCTGCAACGTTTTCGGGCTGGAGTGCATGGTCTACATGGTGAAGTGCAGCTACTTCCAGAAACCCCACCGTCGCACCATGATGGAATGCTGGGGCGCGAACTGCATCCCCTCACCGAGCGACCGCACCGCCGCCGGGCGGCGGATTCTGGCCGACGATCCCGAGTGCCCGGGCAGCCTGGGAATCGCCATCAGCGAAGCCGTGGAAGACGCCGCCAGCCGGCCGGACACCAACTACTCCCTGGGAAGCGTCCTGAATCACGTCCTCTTGCACCAGACCATCATCGGCCAGGAAGCCATCGAGCAAATGAAGCTGGCCGATGCGTTCCCGGACGTTATCATCGGCTGCTGTGGCGGCGGCAGCAACTTTGCGGGCCTGGCATTCCCGTTCGTCCCTTACAAGGCGGCGGGCAAGGCGATCCGGCTGGTGGGCGTGGAGCCTGCCGCGTGCCCCAGCATGACCAAGGGTGTCTACGCTTATGATTTCGGCGACAAGAGCGGCATGACGCCCCTGCTGAAGATGGATACGCTGGGGCACGATTTCATTCCGGTGGGAATCCATGCCGGCGGTCTCCGCTATCACGGCATGGCGCCGCTGGTGAGTCTGCTGCACCGCGAGGGCGTGGTGGAAGCGGTGAGCTATCCCCAACTGAAATGCTTTGAAGCGGCGATAACTTTCTGCCGGGCGGAAGGAATCATCGTGGCGCCGGAAACGTCGCACGCCGTTTGCTGTGCCGTCGATGAGGCCTTGAAGGCCAAGCAGGAAGGAAAGGAGACGACCATCCTTTTCAACCTCAGCGGCCACGGTCACTTCGATATGGCCGCCTACGACAAGTACTTCGCCCGCGAACTCACGGACTACGAGCATCCGGAGGAGAAGATCCGCGAAGCCCTGGAACACTTGCCGAAGGCTTCGTGACGATACTGCTTGGAGAGGCACGGTTGGTATTTCTGGGGCCGGGAGGGAAGATCCACACGCCCAAGGGTGGTCACAATGCCACGGAACTCGACGAAAAGAGCGCTTTGCGTGAGCTGGTGTTGGAGGCGGTTCGCGTCGGGGCAGACTTCATCGAAATGGAGTACAAGGACGGGTACGAGGAGATCTGTTTCATGAAGGGTGGGCCGGAATTCGGGTCGGGTTCTGGCTCCTTGCTGAAAAGTTCAAGCGAGCGGGCCAAGGCGCTGCGCAAGGAGTTGTGGGCGCTGAAGAGGAAGAAGGCGCGAGTTACCGTTGGCGGCGTACAGTACAGGTTGAGCGTGAGTACCTATGATTCCTTCGGCGAGACTGCCTTCCGGGCCAGGTTACAGCCCATTTGAAGTCAAGATCTGTGAGCAGCGCGTCAGTTCAGATGGTATTTCTGGCGGCTGGAAAGGCAGAAACGACCCGACCTGACTAACGCCTGAAGCCAACGGACGAGCTTCGAGGGCATGTAAGGACCGGCGCGGATTTGGCTCGGGAGCTTAACCGAAGTGGCGATCGATGGCCAGCCTTCCTAATCTCGGGGCCAAGCCCTTCACTGCAAAAAGGGGGCGCCGGTCTCCAGAGCTTCTTCCGGTGTCCCCAGCCACTCTCCCGACATGAACACAGACGGTTCGTATTTTTCGTGACTGTAAGTGTAAAAATCCATGCTCCATGCCTTGGGCTCCCTCAAGCTGCCCATGTAACGCAAGCGGCACAGGTGCATCGGCTCCGGCGTGCCCGGCTCCTCGACATCGATATAGCAGCAGTGTCCGCGGAAGCGCACGCGCACCTGCGAAGCCTTCTCCGGGACAATCTTTGCCGCGTGTTTCAGGATGCGCTGGCGTGTCTCGTCTTGGAGCAAGGGAGGGATTTTTTGCCCGCCGCTGCGGGGATCGAACACCCACATTCGTCTCGGCATGGAGAAAGAGTATCACCGTGGGCGCGCCAAAGAAACAGGATTCGTCACGAGTTTGGAGTGCGGCAGCTTGCTGCCGCTTTCTCTTCTGTGCCGGGATTTGCCACGGAGGAGGCAAAGCGGCAGCAAGCTGCCGCACTCCAAACCTGCCGTCGTTGAATTGATGTCGCCTTGAACCATGAGATAGACTGCTGAGGGGGAGGGTCGTGACCGACCGTCGGGTTTTCATTTCCGCATCCAACCAGCGGCGCCTGGAAAAGGCGTCCGAATACTTCGAGTCGCTGCCCGAAGATTCGGAAGTACTCGTGCTGGCGGCAACTCGCGGCGCTGCCGACGATTTCGTGCGCGCCTGCTGCCGCACCCGGCCGGGACTTTACGGCGTCCACCGGTTCACGGCAACGCAGTTCGCATCCACGCTCGCAACCGAACTTATGGCCGAGCGCGGCTTGGCGCCGGTTGGCGACCTCAGCGCGGTGGCCCTCGCGGCCCGCAGCATCCAGGCCTGCCGCGAAGCTAAGCAATTGCCCTACTTCGAGCCGGTAGCCGATACGGCCGGGCTGACCAGGGCGCTGGCGTCAACGCTGAATGAGTTGCGCCTGGCGGGAATCGCGGCAGAGAGCCTCGTGGCCGCCGGGGCGCCGGGACAAGACCTCGCCCACCTGCTCGCTCGCCATGAACGGGAGCTCGAGGCAAGATCGCTGGCGGACCTGGCCACGCTTTTCCGCCTCGCGGTCGAGGTGGCATCAAGCTCCGCCGATCGGCTGGTCGGCTTGCCGACACTTCTGCTCGACGTTCCCATCGACTCGCGTTTGAAGGAAGACTTGGTCGGTGCCGTCCTCCGGAAGTCGCCCTCCGTTTTCGCGACCGCGATCGCCCACGACACCCGAACCATCAAAGCCCTGGAAGATCTGCTCGGCGTCGATGGCGGAGATCTGGGCCGCGACCTTCCCCTTTTCGCAGCCCATCAGGGCGAGCTCATCAAAGACGAGCGGGACTGCTCCCAGCCGCGGCCGGACGAGTCTTCGCTCGACCGCGTTCGCCGCTGCGTGTTTTCCACCGAAGCGCAGCCGCAGAACCCTCTGGACGAGAGTGTCGAGTTCTTCTCCGCCGCGGGCGAAGGACTGGAATGCGTCGAGATCGCCCGGCACATCCGGGTCCTGGCGGGGCAAGGCGCCACCTTCGACCGCATGGCGATTCTGCTCCGCGATCCTGATACTTACCTGCCGCTGGTGGAAGATGCCCTGCGCCGCGCCGGAGTTCCCGGGTACTTCACGCGTGGCACGATTCGGCCCGACCCGGCGGGTCGCGCCTTCCTGGCCCTGCTGGATTGCGCGCTGGAGCGACTCTCGGCCTCGAAGTTTGCCGAGTACCTCTCACTCGGGCAGGTGCCGGCGCCAGACCAATCGGGAGCGCCACCGAATCCGCGCGGCCTCTGGGCGCCGCCGGAGGACGAGGTCGTGGCGCCGATGGTTCCAGCGGCCGAGACTCTTGCCAGCAGCGAACCCGGCTCGGCCAGTCCCGCAGCGGGGCGTGTGGCCACGACTAAAGACCTCAACCCAGAGGTCACTGAGGCTTCACAGAGGGAACAGAGAAGGAAGCCTGGTCTTGGTCCTCTCCGTGAACTCCGTGAGCCCTCTGCGTCCTCTGTGTTGACCTCTTCTTCGCGCGCCGCGGAGGATCTCGATCCCCGTGCTACAGAGGGGACCGAACGGAGCGACGAATCACAGGTCTCGGAGGCCAGCGAAACGGACGAATCCGCGGTTATCGCCGGGACTCTGCGAACTCCTTTCGGATGGGAGCAACTTCTGATCGATGCGTCCGTGATCGGCGGCAAGGAGCGATGGGCAAAGCGTCTCGGCGGCTTAGAAGCGGAGTTCCGGCTGCGCCTGGAAGCGATCGAGGATGGCGACAGCACGCAGCGAGCGCACCTGGAGCGGCAACTGGCGCGGCTGAAAAACCTGGAGCAGTTTGCGCTGCCCCTCATCGACCGGCTCGCCTCCTGGCCGCCGCAGGCCTGCTGGGGCGAGTGGCTGACTCATCTTCAGCAGCTTGCCGAGAGTGCGCTGCGCAGCACGGAGTCGGTTCTCTCGCTGTTGAGCGAACTGGCGCCGATGGAAGAGGTGGGACCGGTGAGCCTGAACGAGGTCCGCCGGGTGCTGACGGAGCGGCTCAGCTTCCTCCGCCGCGAGCCGCCGCAGCGGCGCTATGGCCGGGTCTTTGTGGGCACTATCCCTGAGTCGGGCGGCCGATGCTTCGATTTTGTTTTTCTGCCCGGCCTCGCCGAGGGCATCTTCCCGCGCAGAACCAGCGAGGACCCGCTGTTGCTCGACGAGTACCGCCAGCAGATTTCAAATCTCAAATCTCAAATCTCAAATCCCAAATCCCCAATTCCAAATCTCCAATCTCAAACCTCAAATTCCAAGTCCCAGCAGATTTCAAATTTCAAATCTCAAATCTCGAATCTCAAATCCCAAATCCCAAATTTCCGATTCGTCTCCGGAGAACCGCCGGTCGCTCTCCCCGCACTGATCACCAAGGACGACCGCGTCGCGAAAGAAAGATTGCTGCTGCGCGCAGCCGCCGGTGCCGCCCGCTCCCGGCTTTATGCTTCCTACCCCCGTGTCGATACCGGCCAGGGGCGGTCGCGGGTGCCGTCGTTTTATGCCCTTGAGATACTGCGGGCGGCGGAGGGAACCTTGCCGCCGCTCGGCGAGCTCGAGAAGCGGGCGTCAGAACGTACCGAATCGCTGCTGGGCTGGCCCGCCCCAAAGGATCCGGCGGAGGCCATCGACGACGCCGAGCACGACCTCGCTCTGCTCGCGCCGTTGCTGCGCAAGCCGGCTGCCGAGGTTCGCGGGCAGGGACGATACCTGATCCTCGAAAATCCCTGCCTCGCGCGGTCGCTGAAATCCAGGCGCGACCGGTGGAGCAAGAAGTCGTGGAACTACGCCGACGGCATCGTGGACGCCGGCGCGCGGGTTAAGGAGTTGCTCGCCGGGCAGCGGCTGATGGCGCGCCCATACTCGCCAAGCGCGTTGCAACACTATGCGGCCTGTCCTTACCAATTCTTGCTCTATGCCATTCACAGAATTCAGGAGCGCGAAGAAGCGGTGGCCATCGAACGGCTGGATCCGCTGACGCGTGGGGCGCTCTTCCACGAGACGCAGTTCCGTCTGTTCAAGCAACTGCGCGACGCGGGTTTGCTGCCCATCGACGATAGCAACCGAGAGATGGCGACGCTCCTTGCCGATCAGGTGCTAAAGGAGGTCGCCGACAAGTACAAGGAGGAGCTGTGGCCGGCGATCGAGCGCGTTTGGGACAGCGAGGTGGACGACCTGCGCACTGACCTGCGCGGATGCATCCGCCAGGTGGCGGTGACGCACCAAGGATGGACGCCCGAGCACTCCGAGTTCGCCTTTGGACTTCCGGTAGGGCCGGACCGCGACCCGGAAAGCAATCCGGAGCAGGTGGTGATCCTGGACGGCGTGCGGCTGCGCGGCTCCATTGACCTCGTCGAGCGCGACCCGGCACGCGACGTGCTGCGAGTGGTCGATTACAAAACCGGCAAGGCGCCCGCGGCGGCGCCCGTCTCCGTGGGCGGAGGCGATCTCTTGCAGCCCGTTCTCTACGCCCTGGCAGCGGAGAAGTTGCTGGGTAAGAAAGTGGAGTCCGGAGTGCTGTTCTACGCGACGCAGCGTGGAAATTACGTGGAGCACGAGATTCTCGTTTCTCCCGACTCGCGGAAGAGGATCGAGCTGGTGGTCGACACGATTGACGCAGCGGTGGAGAACGCGTTCCTGCCCGCGAATCCCAAGCCGGGCGCTTGCGAGATCTGCGACTACCGCCCGGTTTGCGGTCCCTACGAAGAGACAAGGACCAGGCACAAGCCCCAGGACCGGCCGGAACTGGAGGCTCTCAACAACCTGCGGTGCCAGCCATGAAGCGACCTACACCGGTTTTTGGCGACGAGGAAGCGCGCCAGCGAATCCGGACGTCTCTCGACGAGAGCCTGATCGTCGAGGCCGCCGCCGGCACCGGGAAAACGTCCGAGTTGATCCACCGCATTGTCGCGGTGCTCGAGCGCGGCGCGAATGTGGAGCGGATCGTCGCCGTCACCTTCACCCGTAAAGCGGCGGGCGAATTGAAGCTACGCTTGCGGCAGGAGCTTGATCGAGCGTTGGGCGAGGCAAGGGCCAGTTCCGCGGAGGCGAAGAAGCCCGAAGCGAAGCAAGATGCCGTTAAGCCTGGCGTTACGCAGCCACGTGCGACGAAACAACATGCCGGGCTAAAGCCCGCCGCTACGTCCCAGGAAGTGCTCAACCTCGAGCACGCGCTGGAACACCTGGAAGAGGCGCACATCGGCACCATTCACTCATTCTGCGCGGACATCCTGCGCGAGCGGCCGCTGGAGGCGAATATCGATCCGGCCTTCACCGGGCTGGAGGATAGCCAGGCCAAACGCATTTACCGCGAGGCCTTCAAGCAGTGGGCCCACCAGAAGCTCGAAGAAATGCCGCCCGGCTTGCGGCGTGTCCTCAGCCGGCTGGCGGTGCGGCAGACCGACCAGTCGCCGCTCGCGACGCTGGAAGAGGCGGGATGGAAGTTGATCGAGTGGCGCGACTTCCCAAAGGAATGGAGAAGGGAACCGTTCGAGCGGGAGAAAAACGCCGACGAGTTGGTGAAGCGAGTCTTCGCTCTGGCAGACACGAGCGAGCTTTGCCCCAAACCCAAAGATTACCTCTTCATGGACCTCGCCCCGGCACGCGCTTTCACCAGCCGGTTGCGTCGAGCCGAGGCTCTCTCTCTCGGGCGGGACTACGACGCGCTGGAAGCGCTTCTGGTGAAGCTAGCGACGGATCTCAAGAGGAAGGCGCGAAAGGGCACCGGGACCTTCGCCGAGGGAGCCAAGCGCGAGGACGTGCTGCGGGCGCGCGAAGATCTGCTGATTGATCTTCAAGCTTTCAAGCAGCACGCGGATGCCGACCTCGCAGCAATTCTGCAAGCCGACATGCGCGATCTCCTCGATCGCTACGATCAGCTCAAGCGGGCGGCGGGTGGGCTCGACTTTACCGACCTTCTGCTCAAAGTGCGCGACCTGGTGAAGCAAAATGTGGAGATTCGCCGCTACCTGCAGGGCCGGTTCACGCACATCTTCGTGGACGAGTTCCAGGATACCGATCCGCTGCAGGTGGAAATCCTGCTGCTGCTGGCGGCGGACAATGCCGGCGAGACGGAATGGGAAAGAGCGAAGCCCAGCGCGGGCAAGCTGTTCCTGGTGGGTGATCCCAAGCAGTCGATCTATCGCTTTCGCCGCGCCGACGTGCTGCTCTACCAGCGAGTGCGCCAGTCGCTCACTTCCAAGGGGGTCGCCCTGCTGCACCTCACCAAGAGTTATCGCGCGGTCCCGGCCCTGCAGCAGTGCATCAACGCTGCGTTCGAGCCGGAGATGACAGGCGACGACCTCATCGGGCAGCCGGCATACGTGCCGCTGGAGAAGTATCGCGAGCCGCGAGACGATCAGCCGGCAGTGATCGCGCTGCCGGCGCCGACCCCATTCAGCGACTATGGCCAAGTTCGCTACGAGAAGATCAATGAGTGCATGCCTGACGCGGTGGGCGCGTTCATCGCCTGGCTGATCAACGAGAGTGGCTGGACTCTCGGTGACGCTGAGAGCGGCGAAACTCCGACGCCAAGGAGGGCCATCCGGCCGCGCGACATTTGTATCCTCTTTCGCCGATTTGTTTCTTGGGGAGACGACATCACCGCGAAGTACTTGCGGGCGCTCGAAGCCCGCGACGTTCCGCACCTGCTGGTGGGCGCCAGGTCATTCCACAGCCGAGAAGAAGTCGAGACCCTGCGCACGGCACTGACCGCCATCGAGTGGCCCGATGATGAGCTGTCGGTATTCGCCACCCTCAAGGGCTCGTTGTTTGCGGTTCCCGACGACGCCCTGTTGCGATTCAAACTCGAGCAGAAGGCACTCCATCCGTTTCGGCCGCTGCCCGCCGGGCCCACAGGGCTTGATTTGGAACTTCAGCCCGTGGCGGACGCGCTTAGCTTGCTGGCCGAGTTCCACCGGAAGCGGAACCGGCGGCCGGTGGTGGAGACCATCCATGATCTGCTTGAGAAGACCCGCGCCCATGCCGGATTCGCGCTGCGGCCGGCGGGCAACCAGATTTTGGCCAATGTCTATCGGGTGGCCGACCTCGCCCGCGCTTTTGAGCTCTCGGGGGGGATTTCGTTCCGTGGCTTCGTCGAGGAACTGGCCGCACAGGCGGACCGCGAGGAAGGCTCGGACTCGCCGGTGTTCGAAGAAGCGGCCGAGGGCGTGCGCATCATGACCGTGCACGGCGCCAAGGGTCTCGAGTTTCCGGTGGTGATTCTGGCGGACATTACTGCCAAGCTCTCGCGCACTCCGCCGGAGAAGTACATCGACGGCCAGCAGGAACTGGCGGCGATCTCTCTCGCCGGGTTCTCTCCGTGGGACCTGCTGGACCACCAAGGGGAAGAAGAAGCGCGCGACCAGGCTGAGGGCGTGCGCGTGGCCTACGTGGCGGCGACGCGCGCCCGCGACCTGCTGGTGGTGGGGACGGTGGGAGCAGAGCCCACGGATGGCTGGTGGCTGAGCCCGCTCAACAAAGCCGTCTACCCGGAGGATAAAGCGCGCCGTCGCGCGCGGCCCGCCCCTGCATGCCCGCAGTTCGGCGCCGCCACCGCTCTCGAAGCGTACACCAACGATCAACTGCTCGATCAGGTGGTGATGCCCGGTTTGCATCACCCCATGGTGGGGGATCACAGCGTCGTCTGGTGGGACCCCGACAAACTCAAGTTGGAGGTGGAGGCGAACTTCGGACTTCGGCAACAGGAAATCCTGGCCGAGGACGCCGGCCATGAAGCGGTTGATGAGGGAGTGCGGCGCTACGAGGAGTGGAAGGCCCGGAGGACCCAGGCGGTGGAAGCGGGGCAGCGCGCCGAGTTCGACGTCTTCACCGTCACCAGCGCTCTGGATGCGCCCGCCGACTTCGACGCCTTGACCCAGGTAGAGCTTGTCGAGAAAGTGCCGGATCGGCCGCAGGGTCCGCGCTTCGGCACCCTGGTTCATGCAGTTCTGCGCGATGTGGCGCTAGATGGTGACGCGCTGCAGATCTCCAGGCTAGCCCAAGTCCACGGGCGCGTTTTCGGCGCGCCTGCCGAGGAAATCGACGCGGCGGCGGTGGCAGTCGCAAACGCGCTGGCGCACCCACTGGTCAGACGCGCCCGATCAGCGTCGCACCTCTATCGTGAATTGCCCATTATCGCCAACACCGACGACGGCCGGATTGTGGAAGGAACCATCGACCTGGCGTTTCAGCAGAACGGAACGTGGAACATCGTCGATTTCAAAACCGATGCCGATCTCGCGAATCGGCAGGCCCACTACCGGCGTCAGTTAGAGTGGTACTTGTTCGCGATGGAGCGGATCACCGGGTGTGCGGCGCGCGGCTGGTTGCTCAGCGTGTGATGCCGCACCGGACCCGGAGCGTAGGGTCGATTCGGCATCGGCGACGTTGGTCAGTCTCTTGGCTGGAGGAAGGAGGACATCATGGAACCGACCCCTCAAGACCAGAGTGAAGCGATCCTGGACAGCTTGCGCGGAGCCCTGAGCCGGGTGGAGATCAACATGGCGCGGCTCAGGCGTCGACGCAACGGCCTTGTCTACGTGAGCCTCCTGGCCGGCCTGTTGGCGACGGTGGTAGCCGGCTTCGCGGCAGCGATCGGCCCTATGGCCGGAGGCACCCCCAAATCCTGGAAAGTGACTTGCGGCGTGGTCGCGGCACTCACGGCCTGCGCCACCTTTTGCTCGGGCCTGAACGAGCGGTTTGGGGTGCCCGACCAGTTGGCAAAGGCAACCGTCTGCGTGGGCCGTTTGCGCACACTCGAAGTTGGAATCACGCTCGCGCATCGCGACCCTTCTGACGTGGCGAGGGACTACCAGGAACTCATCGCGCAGTACCAGGATGTCCTGCTGTAAGGTCGCGTCGCGGATAAGGTCGTGCTGTCACGCTTATTTGTTGACTATGGTTCAGCGGTTCTGCCGCCCTGCTGTCAAATCTTGAGTGTGACAGCACACTAAGCTCGACTCAGGCCTTGGTGAGGAAAATCGGCAGCCCCATTTTCTGTGCGTAGTTGGGACGGTACCGCCGGGTATTGTACATGGTGTCGACGTCCACCTTGCGCGGTCCCAGCTTGGGATCGGGAATCGGCACGGCGGCATAGCAGCCATGGGAGATGGCCATCATCAAGCCGTGTTCGCCTTTCTCGATGCAGTCCATGGCCATGCCGGCGAAGGTGGATCCGACCAGCTTGTCCACAAAGTCGGCGCTGCCGCTGCGCAGGTCGTAGGTAAGGTCGCTAACGATGGTTTCTTCGTGCGTCGTCTTCTTGATCTCGTCGCTCAGATCGTCGCCCACATTGGCCTTCTTACGGTGACCGAACGCGTCCGCCTCGCCGTACTCGCGGACCTGGTAGCCCTCCCACTCGGCGCCTTCCGAGAGGATGACCAGCGCATAGTTGCTGGGGTTCTCCCGCTTGTCCGTCACCAACAGTTCAATCAGGTGCTTCAGGTCGAACCGGTACTCGGGAATGCAGCAACGGAGCGAAGTGACGTAGGCGGTATAGAGCGCCGTGTATCCGGCGTCGCGTCCGAAAATACGAAAGATGCCGATGCGCTCGTGCGACCCGACGGTGGTGCGCTGCCGGTCGATACCTTCCATGGCGCGCGTGATGGCGGTGGAGAACCCGATGCAATACTCGGTGTTCCGCACGTCGTTATCCATGGTCTTGGGAATGGCGATGACGTTGACGCCTTCCCGGTCGAGCCGCGCCGCGTAACTCAGCGTATCGTCCCCGCCGATGGCGATGAGGTAGTCAAACCCCAGCGTGGCGATGTTTTTCAGCACCTGCGACGTGATGTCGTAAACCACCGACGTGACGCCTTTTTTCGTGCTCTCCGACTTAGGGAAGTCACCGCCGGCGCAGACCGGGGGCAGTGCCTTCATCTTGGCGGGGTTGGTGCGCGAACTGTGAAGATAGGTGCCACCCGTGCGGTCGATGGTGCGCGTGTTCTCCCGGTTCAGGGGTAGGATATAGCGCGCCCGGCTTGCCGGATCCTCCAGGTTGACGTGCGTCAGGCCTTCCCATCCGCGACGGATGCCGATGACTTCGCAATCGATTTCGCTTCCCCGGTACACCACACTCTTGATGACCGAGTTCAATCCCGGCACGTCACCACCGCCGGTCAGAACGCCGATTCGCCTGATAGCCATGAGACTCTCCTCCTTAAGAAGAATTCTTGGTGTGCGACTCTAAAGCTATACGATGTTGAAGATCACTGCAGAGGCGCTCTTAATCTAAGAGTCGCCGAGACTCCCACACCGGCACGGCACAATCGTAGCATCTCTCGAACGAGCGCGAAACCCCGACGAAGGCCCGGAGAGCCAGGGGTCAAGTTCGTTGGGTTTCTTCTCAGGGACTCCTTTAGGCTGGGGCGTATCGCTTGATCGAGATGCTCCGCGCGTGCTCTCGGGTTTTCGCCACGTCATAGGCAAGCTGCATCCGGAGAAGGTGATCCATGTCCGGGCCGAACGCCATTTCGATGCGCAGGGCCATTTCCGGCGTCAGCGCGGCCTTGCCGTGCAGAAGATCGGAGAGCGTGGCGCGGCGCACTTTCAAAATCTCCGCCGCCTTCGACACGCTGAGACCGAGGGCTTCGATGACTTCAGTTTTAATCAGGTCACCCGGATGGGGCGGGTTCTTCATGGGCATTTCGGCCTCCTAGTGGTAGTCGATCAGATCAATATCGCTGGCGGTGTTGGTCTGTTCGTCGTAACGGAGAATCAACCGCCAGTTTCCCGTCGCCGTCAGGCTCCATAATCCTTTCAGGTCGCCTTTAAGAGGATGCAGCTTCCAGCCGGGAAACCGGGGCGGGCGTCATTCTGCGGATTTCCTGACGTCGGGGGGTAAGCGATCCAAAACGAACTGGCAAACGGCCAGTGCCGACGCCCGAGCTTCTTCGGCCACCTGCTGGGTGGGCCAAAACGAGTCATCGTATCTCAATTCCACGGCATAGGGCGTGAGCGGCGTAACGGTGGGCAGAAGTGCGCGGAACGTAGCGTCAATCCCCGCCCCTATCTCAATCAACTTGGTTAAATTGTGAGTGTACGGAAACCCCACCCGGCTATACGCCAAGAAGGCTTTTAGGCACTTTTCACTAAGTCCTGGTGTTTCATAAATACGGTGACGTATTTCGCGGGGTTCGGGATTCGGGATTCGGGACTCGCAGAGGAAGATTGGCGTTCGGGAATTTGTTCTGCGAACCCCGAACCCCGAGTCCCGAACCCCCGCTTGAATTGTCGCCGTATTTATGAAAAGCAGTACTAAGTTGCTGGGCATGAAAACATGCGGCATCGAAGGCTTGCGCCGCCAGCGAGGCTTCCATGGCGATACGGTCGCTCCTGGCTTTGCGGAGCAGCCCCCGGCAAAGCTCAGCCGCGTCTCTCATAAATCGTCGTCCCCTCCCGCACGGCGGTGGTCACAAAATGCCTGAGGGACTTCGCTCCACTCGTTCACCTCCTCCGGCGTGTAGACCATCACTTCCACTTCCACCGGCAGATCGGCCAGAGCCACGTAAAGGGGAATAGAGCGGCGGTATCGCGGCTCATCGGACGGCGTGATCACCAGCACGTCAAAGTCGCTGTTCGGCCGGGCATCCCCGCGCGCTTGACTGCCGAACAAAATCACCTTCTCCGGCTGCGTCGTATCAACTATGCGGCGGACGATATCCCGAATTATGCCGTCATTCAGGGAACTCATGTTGCGGAACCTTCTTCGAGTATACCAGAGGTTCGCGCCGGGGGCCGCAGCCCAGTGCTTTGCGGCTCTTCTGGCTTTGGCGGAGCGTCCATGATGACACGGGCAGCACAAACCGCGCGCCGACCGCCCCGAGCGGTCTCGCGGTCGACCGCCTGCTGTCGCCCGCCAATGAGTGCACAGGTATTTGATGCCGTGCGAATGACCTTCAGCAACAGCGCGGGGTAAAAGCCGCAGGGCGAGGCAAGGTCTCCCGGTTCTCGTGCAGAAAGTGTCTAGGCGTGTTCTGGGGTCTGCGACTACGCAGGACTGCCCCGGGTCTCGCGCTATCGTCCCGGGTCATGTTGCCTTCCGCCACTCTGAGAACGTCGGCGTCCTGTTTTGGCCTTTTCGAAGCTCGATACCCAGCCCACCTATTCCCCTGTTTACGCTTCGCTGCGCACCTCGCGGCACACCGCGCAAAACTCGGGGCCGAGTGGATCGCTACTCCTTTCTCGTGAGGGTCTTTCACCCTTTGCTTCCTGCCGGTTTATCCCGGCGCAACCAGAGCGTAGCTCTGCGATTCAGTAACCTCTTGTTTTGTTCAGCCGATATACTTGTGCCATGCCCCTCTATGGACGCCATTTTGAGCCCGGCCAAGTGCAGTTTATCACCACCCGTACTTACCGCCGCCTTAAGCTTTTTGACCGCTTCCACTCCACTACCCTTTGGTCGAGGTTTGGTAGGAGGTCCGGCAGGAAACGGGTTTCCTCCTGATCGGCTGGGTCCTCATGCCGGAGCACCTCCATTTGCTGATCAAGCCCGAGCCCGCCGAGGGTACCAGCCGCTTCATGCAGGAGCTGAAGAAGCGAACCGCCCAGCGAATCATCTCCGCTCTCGATGACGAACCGGAGCATCCCTGGTGTCGGAGAATGCGGACCGGCTTGCGGCTGCCGCCCACTGTTCACAGCGACTGCCGCTATCGCGTTTGGCAGCGCCGCTTCTATCCCTCTAATGTCTACAGTGAAAAGAAGCGCCTCGGGAAGCTCAACTACATGCACAACAATCCTGTCAAGCGGGGGCTGGTGAGTTCGCCCGAGCAGTGGCGGTGGTCGAGTTTCAGGTTCCTACTACCCTTGATGACTCGTCCCTCTTGAGCATGGACCGGCTTGTTTGATTCCTGCCTGTCTACGAATCGCAGAGCTAGCGCTCTGCGCTCTCTTTCCGACCAATTCGACACTGTTGGTATTGTTGAAAAGCACGTCGCCTGGGCTCAACTGGTATTCGTTGACAACGGACTCTTGGGCAGGCACGCGGATAAATTCCTTCCAAACTGTATTCCCCCGCGTATCCACGTTATTCATGCGGAGTTGCGCTACGCCTTTGGGGTCACGCGCTCCACACGCGAAACCAGGTTGGGCTTCGACAATTACCTCCCCCAGCCGCGCCCAGCGCCACCCTTCGGGTAATGGTCGTTTAGCCTGTTCCATTTGATTGCTTGCGGTTCCTCAAAACGGGTTGAACAATTCAGGTCGGGTCGATACTTGCGCCGCTTGCGGGAAGGGAGAGCCGACCTTGGCCGGTGAGCGGACGCTGTTACTCGTAGAAGTCGCTGCGATGGGCGATCTTGAGGACGATAACTTCACTCGCGCTATCATCCACCTGGTAACCCACGCGCCAATCTCCCACGCGGATTCGCCAGACTCCTTCCTCGCTTTTTATTTTCAAACATCCGGGAGGACGGGGATCAGAGGCGAGCGCCAGGATGGCGGAAACGATCCGATTCTTGACTGGGCGGTCGAGGCGCTTAAGGTCGCGCTCAGCGCTCACGCAATGCTGACCTTAAACATCAATCTCGTCCGTGGCGCGTAATTCCTTCACCACGTCTTCAAACGGCCGCCGTGGCTCGGCCTTGCTCTCGCGTGCGGCACGGCCAATCTGCAGGTCTTCCATCATTGCCTCGTATTCTTCGATGGGGAGGATCACGGCGTTCCTGTGCCCTTCTGCATCGGTAACGAATTGAACGTCTTTCTGCATCGCTTCGCGCCTCGCACCCATTCTACCACGAGCGTTGTCCACCCACTCCTTAACCGTGCCGTTCATAGAGCACCTTGCCGCGATCCAAAGCTTCGCGAATCAGCGGGTCGCCCTCGGCATAGCGGCGCGCGGTATCGTCCGGGCGGCGGGCCAGGAGATCGATCGGGAACGGCGGGTCAACGCGGTTCAGGATTTCGAGTGACTTCCAAAAGCCGCGCCCTTCGAAAGGCAGCACAACCAGCAGGTCAACATCCGAGTCTGGCCCGGCGTTCCCATAGGCGTGAGAGCCAAATAGGATCACCTGCTGGGGGTGAAACTCTTTGACGATTTTCTCACTCAATCGGGCGATGTCCTCAAACTTGACCATAGCCGTTCGCCGTCGCGTTCTCATTATGCCGCAAATATCCGTTCTTTGGTTTGACGCAATACATCGGCGGGGTTGCCGATCACTCGCAACGCGGGCAAGCCCCCAGCCTTCTGAACGTCGGACATCTCAAAAACATGCGGGCTTTCCAGCGCATCGGTCCCGCCGCGGGCGAACTGGCCGGCCAGCTTTCGGAGTGTTTCAGAGGTCTTCGGGGGGAGACTCCTCAGCCAGTCCGCGTGCTTGTAGCCGAACGCCTCCGCCCGCTCGGGACAAGTGCGAGGGTTCAGGCCATAGCCGATCTCTCCCAGCACATCGTAGAGGTCATAGTCCGTCATATCCTCAAGCGCACGCACCAGAAAAGCCGATCTGCCGCCGTCCGGAAGTTGCCCCAGCATTTCGCGCCGGTCCAGCGGCGTGATCCATCGGGCACGGAACTGTTCCAGCGTTGGGGCTTCTTCCGCCAGCTTGGCGGCCAGCCTTTCCTTGTACTCCTCCACAGTCACGGGCATCGCCCGGCCGTCAACGTTGGTCACGATGTAGCGCCCGGCACCCGTCACGTGGACATCGAACCCTTCCACCAGAATCTGGCGCTCGGGCGTTACGGGCGGTTCCGCCTCCTCCCTGGGCTCGCGTTTCACCACGGCGCGCGATATGAAATCCTCGCCAAACAGGCGCGTGGCGTCCGTATAATCATAAACCCGAAACATGAGCTTGCCGCTGGGCGGGTCAAGCCGCGTGCCGCGCCCCACCATCTGGTAAAAGGCAATGGCCGAGCGGACGTACTTGAAGAAGACGATGTTGCGCACCACGGGAACGTCAACGCCGGTGGTGAGCAAGTCCACCGTGGTGGCGATGAAGTGGTGGCGCGAGCCCCCACGCAGATCGGCGATGTAATCGGCGCCGCTCACCGAGGCCGTACACTTGAAGGCATAGAAATCGAGCCGTGGCCTGCCGTTCCTGGCGCACCAATCAGCGTAGAGATTGTTGAGGGCGGCGGCCACGTCGTCCGCGTGACGGTCGCGGGCGCAGAAAATGATGGTTTTCTGTTCCGGCCCGCCGGTCTCCAAAAGGCGCTGGAAGAGATGCTGCGTCATGGCCGCGACTCGATCCGGCATCAACAGGCGGTCGTCAAGCGCCGGCGCCGCGTAATGCTTGCGCGCCTCGGAGAGGGAGAGTTCTTCGCCGGTATCGGCATCCACCAGGAGCTTGCCGGTGAGATCGGCCTGGGCCACGCCGCTCACCCGTTCGTTCACCTGCTTGTTGTCGTGAAAGAGATCGAACTTGTCGATTTGACAGGCGGCGAGATACCCGTCTTCGACGCCCTGGCTCATGTCGTACTCGTAGACGGGCTAGCCGAAGTGCCGGAGATTGTCGGCGGTGACGGCTCTATCAGCCTCGGCTTCCTTGCTGCTTTCCGTGATCTTGAGCTGGCGGGGGGTCGCGGTCAAGCCGATCTGCACGGCGTCGGGGTTTCGCCGCAACACCTCGGACCACTTCCCCCACGCGGATCGGTGGCATTCATCAATCACGATGTGGCTGAAATGGTTTTCCGGGTAGTAGGTGGTAAGAAAGTTGGCCGTGCCTTCCTCCGTATCCACGTCGAGCGTCTGATAGGTGCCCACGTGAATTCGGGCATTGCGGGCGTGATTGCGGCCGTCCGGGTCGCGGCGAACCTCAGCGGCGTCGGCGCCGAACACGTTTTGCAGCGCGCCGATAGCCTGCGTGCGAAGCTCGTCGCGGTCGCAAACGAATAGGGCTCGCTTGAGCTGGCCCGCGTCGCCAATGCGCTTGAGAAGCTGTACGGCAATAAACGTTTTGCCCGAGCCGGTGGCGAGCGATAGCAAGGCGCGCTTGGGCTGGCCGGTCTTGTCGGACCGGGCGACTTTCTCAAGGGTGGCGCGAATGGCCGCGTCCTGGTAATAGCGCCGGGTGGCCTCGCCTCCGGGGTAGCGCGCCAGCAGCGGCCGGGCAGCAGCATCCTCCAAGCTGAAGCCCACATGTTGCTCGTAGCGGGCGCGCAGGTCGGCAGGCGTGGGAAACTCGCTGAGTGGGCGGGGAGCGGTGGTTAAGCCGGTTCTGCGGTCGTATCCGACAAACAGGTGGCCGTTGGTGGCGAAGACGAACGGCACATTAAGACGCTTCGAAGCCGCGTACAACTTGGCCTGTTCCAGGCCGTGATTGGGCGGGAGGTCCTCGGACTTGGCCTCGATGAGCGCCACGGCAACGGCCTGGGCCTCGGGGTTCACCTTGACGCGGAGCGTGTAATCGACGCGGCCCTTGGCCTGCTTCCTGGGCTTGCCGTCGATGATCTGGATGGCTCCGGCGGTCTCCTCGCGGCAGATGAGGTCCTCCGTCCAGCCACGGACGTGAATGGCAGGGTCAATCAGCTTGGCGCGAGTGTCGGATTCGCTAAGCCCCAAAGATCCCCTCACTTCCTCGGCGCTCAACTCCTGGCTGTATCTTACACCCGTTGTACCCGAACAGCGCATTCGTCTGGTGCGCTCAGCTCTTGAACTAAGGCAGTGCAGACGCCGCTCCTGCAGTCCGTCGCTTTTTCCTTCAGATTCTCGCGGCTTCGCGGGCGGCCAACCCCGCGCAATCAATCACGGACCCTCTTCCCGTCTCAACAAGTCTATCACCCTTACTTCGCCGCTTGGCTAGCTGAGTTGCCGACTCAGGATAAAGCGATTATTTTCGGGAGCCGGTGCCGATTTTTCTTGACAGCGGAGTTAGTATCATATAGAGTAGCAAGAGTGGGGCGCTTTAGCTGTCGAAGCGCGAATCCGGGGCCGGAACCAAGATAAGGTCCGAGTGCAGGGCTCAAGGAGGCTGGGCCGACGATTGAGGATTCGAGAATGAAGATTCAAGCTCTGGCGAATGTTCCAAACGGGATGAAACGGCCTTCCACAGCACGGATTCTGGGGAAAAATGAAAAAATGGGTCAATCAAACCTGACAAGTCTATTAAAATCATAAGCATGACCCTTAGAACAAACCTAGAACAGACCTAGTAAGCCCTTTAGAATCGAAGCGTCACAGAAAACAAACCTAGAACAAACCTAGTAAGTGCTTAAGAACGGAAGTCGCCAAAAACAAACCTAGAACAAACCTGGGCCGGGGTAAGGGAATAGGCAACAGCAAGCGTAGCGCGGATCCGTTCCTCAATGTGCGCGTTTTTCGACCGCTATTCCGCGAACGCGAACCCCTCCGCTAGAGCTCTCAGAACCCCCAAATGAAGGTTGCCAATGATTCCCGAAGCCCGTACGGATGGAACTCCAGCGTCGGGAGGCTACGGTCGCCAACCGCCTGCCGTTAGGATTGGCGGTCGCTGATTGACGATAGAACCAAAAGGCAAGTGCGAAGTCGGTCGTCGGTTACCGGTAGTTTATGTCTTTGCTTGAGTCACCCAGACCGGTGAGAATCGCCGCCAACCGGGGTAGCCAAGCCAGGGCGGCGCGTGACCGTAAACTGCGAGGCCAGTCTATTGATTCGACGATGGTTGTTAGCCAAGTGGCTCAGCCGAGCGAGCCACGGCATGCTGAATCAAAAGGACTTACTAACCACGTCTTCAGCGAGCGTTGAACCACCTTTGCGGGTCTTGCCGGGCCGCCGAAATGCGGCCACGCCGAATCTATTGATTCAAAAAGGGTTGTTATCCAGATGGCGATGGAGAGGGGGAGAGCGCTTGCTCAATCTAAAGGACGTGCTAGCCGTGCTTCTGCCGACCATTAAGCGCGTATTCGAAAGCGGCCCCATTTTGAAGCCTCTCTTCTTGTGCAAAATCGTACCAAATTCCGCCATTTTTTGCCAAAACGCGGGAGAATATGGCATAAAATCGTTTTTCACGACCGATTTTCAATACAACGGGCCAGGCCCTGCGGCTCGGGAGCCATCCCAACGAGCGCCGAACACAAGCCGCCCGGCGAGCCGAAAGCACCACAAGTGCCTGCCATACCTTGCCGGTGGCACTCACAGGATTTCACGAGCAGGTCGCTGGTTGGTTACCGATATGGTTAAACTGAGAAAATTAACCTTGGGATTTAATTGCCATTTCCCCCCACCCATCCCCCACCTTGGTAGGGAGCGAGTGTTGCAAACAAAGTGGTTATTTGAAATGGTGTCCGTTTTCGGGCGTTTTGAGGGCTACAAAATCGTACCAAATTTTACCATTTTTTACCAAAAACGTGCAAAAACGGACGCGAACAGGCATGTTAAGGGCAGTTAACAGGGGTTTTTCGGGGCTGATTTTATTAAAACGTGTCAAGTCCCGCGGCTCGTGTCAAGTCGCTACAGGGTCGCCACTGCGCCTTCAGAAGAAGACGAAAGAAACTGCGGAGGGCTTGTGAGTTGCCCCCGTCAAGCGAAAAGTGGTATGGTGCGGCTCGCCTTACCGCTGGAGTTTATGCGACGGCGCGGACCCAAGGTCCGCGCTGAGTACGGCGAGAACGGCTCGGCGGCAGTTCCAGAAGGGCAGTCGCCGGCACGGAGGGTAGCGGAAGCTGATGGCTGATAGCTGATAACTGAAGGCTTTTCAAAAACGAAGCCACCGATTTGCTTGATAACAAAGGATCGGCCCTT
>Ga0209039_10000906_pt1 | contig 28552 bp, 23 predicted proteins | sample BogFormECP12_OM1_FD_188238 | JGI IMG/M metagenome (GOLD analysis project Ga0209039, IMG submission 188238) | Bog forest soil microbial communities from Calvert Island, British Columbia, Canada - ECP12_OM1 (SPAdes) (version 2) | ecosystem: Environmental > Aquatic > Freshwater > Wetlands > Bog ... | reverse complement strand
GTTCCCGAGGATCGTCTTCGATGCCGACGAGTTTGCCGTGACACCTCCGGCCAAGCCGCTCAACGATGCCGTGACGCTCAACGCCCTCGCATTCGTCGCCGGATTGTTCGTCAACGGTACACGCACCACGAACGTCATGCCCGCCACGTACGTGCCGTTGCCCGTCTGGCACGTCGGCGTGCTGATAGCCAGCGCCGCTTGTGCCTTGATCGCGATTCCCAGGGTACTTGTCAACGGACCCAGCAACCGTCCGGAAATTTCCTCGGCTCCCGATACTGTCGTCTTGATCGTGACCGTCAAATTGGTCGGCGCAACCGCCGTGATCGTGATCAAGAAATCGATGGTCGCCGTGCCGCTTACCGTCTTCGACGCTGATGAATTTGCCGAGATGCCCGCTGCACCGCCAAATGATAACGGCGCCGTGACCGTCAGCGCCTTCGCCGATGCCGCCGGATTGCTCAACGACACCCGCACCACGAATTGCTGTCCGGCCACGTAAGTCCCGTTGCCGCTCAAGGCCACTATGCTCGTTATTGCCAACACTGCTTGTGCCTTGATCGCAATTACCAAGTTACTCGTTAATGGACCCAGCGATCGACCAGAAATCTCCTCTGAACCAGTTACCGTCGTCGTGATCGTCACCGTTGGCTGGCTTGGCGCACCTGTCGTGAGCGTGATCTGAAAATCGATTTGACCACTACCGTTAATAGACCTTGACACCGATCCGTTTGCAGATATGCCCGTTGCGCCACCGAAGGCCAGCGGCGCCGAGACAGACATCGCTTTCGCAGAGGTTGCCGGGTTGCTCAACGACACTCGCACTACGAATTGCTGTCCGGCCACATATGTCCCATTGCCGCTCAAGCACGTGATGCTCGTAATTGCCAATGACGCTTGCGCATAGATCACGGCATTTAAATTTTTCCCTGTGGAATCCCCACTCAAGGAACGGAGCGAGATGGCCTCTGTGCCAGCCCACGTCGCACTAATAATCACTGGATGTTGGGAAGATGCACTGGTAGCTACCGTGATGAGAAAATCGATGAAACCCGTGCCGCCTGCCGAGACCGTGATCGAATTTGACGTGTTTGCCGACAAGCTTGAATATCCACCATAGGCCAGACTGGCCGTAATGCCGTTTGCGGCAGTACCACCGCTGTTTGAAAATGATATGCGCAAGACGAATGTCATGCCGCCGACGTACGTGCCGTTGCCGTTGCCTGCTTTGGGCGAGATTGTATTACTAATGGCAACATTTGATTGCGTTTGGACAGCAACGTTCGTGTTGTTTGCGCCCGAGGTTCCACTCACGGGGCGATTCGAGTAATACTCGGTGCCGCTCCAGTACGATTTAATTACCACGGAAGCATTCGCGACGGGTATCGTGGCAACGGTGATGAGAAAATCGATGGAACCAGTGTTACCCAAAAGCACGGTGATCGTGTTTGATGCATTTGGTAATAAATTAGAATACCCCCCAAAATTGAGGTTCGCCGTGACTCCCGTAACTCTTACGCCTCCATAATTCGTTAAGGAAACACGGATGACAAAGGTCATGCCTCCAACATATGTTCCCGTGCCTGTTACATGGGTGATGCTCGTAATCTCTAGATTTGATCGAGCACGGATGCTCACGGCTAGAGCATGCGTTCCTGCATTGCCGGATAACGGCCGGGACGAGATGGCCTCGGTGCCCGTCCACGTCGCGTTGATCGTCACAGGATTCTGGGTTAGAGTAGATACGCTCACGGTTATGTTGAAATCAATGAAACCAGTATTCCCCGCTGTTAGGCTAATCGTGTTTGACGCGTTTGCAGACAGGTAGGAAAATCCAGAATAATTCGGCGTTGCCGTGATGCCATTTGCGGTCGTGCCGCCCGTGTTCGAGAAGGCCAAGCGAATCACGAAGTTCATCCCACCGACATAAGTGCCAGTTCCAGTAGTGTACGTTATACCAGTTATCGCAACGTTCGCCTGGGATTGAATGGTAACGGTGAGGGTGGGTGCACCCGTGGTTATGCTCAACGCTCGATTCGAGATCGCCTCGGTACCGCTGCCTGTCGCAGTGATCGTCACGGGATACTGGCTCGCTGCCCCCGTTGCCACCGTGATGTTAAAATCGATAGATCCACTCCCGCCTGCTGCGATGGTAATCGAGTTCGACGCGTTTGCAGATAGACTGGAATAACCACCATATGTCAATGAGGCAGTCAGGCTATTTACCGCCGTACCACCGCCTGTATTTGAAAACTTTACCCGAATGACGAATGACATGCCTCCAACATAGGTGTAAATTCCATTTCTTACATCAACACTCGAAATAAGCACGGCTGCTTGCGACTGGATGACGACTTGAAGATTAACTCCACCCGAGTTGCCACCCATTGCACGACTCGAGATGGCCTCGGTACCATTCCATTTTGCCGTGATCGTCACCGGGTTTTGGCTTGGTGCATCAACCCCTAATGTAATGAGGAGATTAATGTAACCTGTTCCCCCTGCCGCTATCGTGATCGAATTCGATGAATTATAAGTGAATTTGGTAAAAACTCCAAAACTTAAGCCACTCTGGCTAGTTCCCGGAATATTCACGTTATTTACCGCCGTTCCTCCCGTGTTCGAGAAAGAGACTCGAATCACGAAGGTCATACCTCCGACGTATGTACCAGACCCCGTACGATACGTGATGCCAGTGATGACCACGGTGGCTTGGGCTTGGATTGCAACGTTCAGGTTGTTCGAACCCGAGTTGCCATTTAATGAACGAGATGAGATTGCCTCGGTACCACTCCAGGTCGCGCTGATCGTCACGGGATTTTGGGTCGTCGCGCCAGGTGCTACCGTGATGAGAAAATCAAGGGAACCTGTCCCACCCGCAGAGATTGAAATTGGAGTTGTCGTGTTCGCGGATAAGCCGATATATCCACCAAATGTCGGCACAGCATTGATGTTGGTTGCGATAGTACCACCGGTGTTTGAAAACGCGATCCGGATCGTGAAGGTCATGCCACCAACATATGTCCCGGCGCCTGTTCTGTATGTAATGCTGGTGATCGATACACTTGCCTGTGCTTGAATTGCAACCTGGCGATTCGCCCCGACAGGGGAGCTCCCACTTATGACGCGTGATGAAATCGCCTCTGTACCGGACCACGTGGCACTTATCGTCACGGGGTTTTGCGTTGGCGCGGATGCTGCTACCGTGATATTGAAATCAATGTGTCCAATTGCACCGATGCCCAGCGATATCGACTGCGACGCATTTGCTGATAAACTAGTATATCCGCCATAGCTAAGTAATGCAGTGATGCCATTCGCAGCGGTCCCGCCATTATTGAGAAAACTCACGCGCACCGTGAAGATCATTCCGCCGACGTACGTGCCGGAACCGGTTCTATAGTTTATACCCGTGATCGTGACATTAGATTGTTGTTGAATCCCAACGTTCAAGTTTGGCGGGAATGAATTGCCAAGAGAACCACCAGCCAAGGAGTGGCTTGAATACTGCTCATTTCCCACCCATGTGGACCGCAAAATAACTGATAAATTGGTCGTAGCCGTGCTTGCAACAGTCATGTTAAAATCGATGTGACCTTGGCCACCGTTTGCAGGAATTGTTACAGAGTTTGAATAATTGCCACTTGTTATCGACAAGCCGGTATATCCAATGCAATAAGGATTTGCCGCAACTGAGAGCACAGCCGTTCCACCATTGTTTTGAAATAACACCCTGACCACGAATGTCATGCCACCAACAAACGGGCCTGCAGAGGATGCTCCGCCGCAAGTGATCTGGAGTACCACCACGTTCGCTTTTGATTGAATCGCCACGTTCAGGTTGTTTGAACCTGACCCGCCATTTACCGGAATATTTCCCGTTTCGGTGCCAGCCCATGTTGCTTTAATCACCACGGAAGCATTGTTTGTCGCTCCACTGTTCACTGTAATGGAAAAATCGATATGACCAGAACCACCGGCCACCACCGTTATATTGCCAGCATTCGTCTGGTTAGCCGATAGATAAGGGTAGCTTGCAAAGCTAATGGTTGCGTTAATACCATGCACAGCTGTGTCACCCGTGTTTGAAAACGCAACGCGGATCCCAAATTTCATGCCTTCGACGTATGTCCCCGTGCCATTCGTGTACGTTATTGAAGTAATGCCAAGGTTGGAAGAAGATGTCCTTGGAATGTCATTATAACGCGTGTTTAACGATGTTCTTATCGTGCCGGGAGTAGTGATTGCATTGCATGATGCAAGAATCACGATACTCACGCCGATCAAGATCAGAATGTCCGCTTTTTTCATGTTCTCAGCCTGAATTTAAGAGTTTTACATTTTCTTGATTGTTTGATTCGGGTATTTTTTCAAGGGTAGGATGGTAACGTTTTCATCATCAAATTTGAACTAGCTTTGCGAGAATTGATCGACGGGATCCTTGATCTCGTTGTTCCGGTTTGATCGGAAACAGAAATCCCGTTACAATTCGACGATTTTTCAATAATTGCTTTGTTTTTGGAATATACATGGTATTGCATGCAATTTAGCTTCGCATTATTAAAAAACGTGAACGGGAGAATCTTGAAAAATGACTGGAGGTTTCTGATCATTCGAATCTTTATTCCTACCATCATCATGTTCTCCCTCATGAAACGCGAGTTCGTGGTGCAAGAGTTGATAAATTTGAAGATCGTGCATCCTTGTTGTGTCAAGTATAGAAAAATTGAATATAAACTATATGCCGGACGATATATGCAAGAGGGGGATGGACCTTGAAATGTATTCAAAACCCATGGGTCAAATAGTCCTATTATGGACTGGCTTGAAAAAAACAAGTCAGGAAGAGCCTCAGTCGAGTCCCTCAACATTAAATGGCTTAAAAAATAAGATTACGATTTTAAAGATTTCAGCTTTTCAACCAAATCCTTGGCCATGGCCCCAATGTCTTCATCCTTGACATTCTGGTTAACACCGAATAATTCGCCAATTTTTATAATGATCTCGGCGCCTGGCTTGATATCCTTAGAGCCTATGATGCCAACAGGCGTGATCGGGCAAAATCCATCCCGTCCATAGGTAAGAACTTTCTCGTACGCCTTGGTAAATTTTTCCGGATCGGTGGTTTCATCAACCGCGATGGAAAGGATTTTCCGATCGGCTCGAATCCATTGATAGACTTCACTATCTTGCTCTCCCGAGATCATCTCGTCAATGTCGGCGATCACGCCAAAAGCTTTCAAGACAGATTTGAGCACGGGCGTTTCCATTTGCTCCTTGTTGACGATGAATGCCATTTTTTTCGGACATACCTGGGACATCAATAGGATATCAACGGGTGTCGATACGATGGATGTGAAAATAACTCCCCGATTAGTCATGATATCGGCTTTTCCTTCGATCTTGAATTTTGCAGCTGAATTCAGGAGAAATTGTATTGCATATTTGCTTGACATGTAAAAAGCATCATCGAGAAGTCCTTGTACTTGAATAGATTCCCCCAATTTTCTGGCTCCGTCGATAATTTGATCGATAAACCCAAACCCGCTTAATGTCTTTGCCGGTTCTTTATCATTGTTTCCTTCACTCATCTTGTTCACGCTCGTTGAACGGTCATCTGAACGTAAGTGACCATCACGGTCTTTATTGTTAACTCAAGCATTCCGTTGACTAAAAATCCTTGTGCATTGATTATCGAACATGCTTGATATCACGTGATAGGCGAGGATATTAAAAAAGAAAAGATTTTTTAAAAGAAATCGACTTAGTCGGCATGAACGTGACAGCCATTTCCCAAATCGTACATCTGCCGTGCGCAAGCTGACCAGTCTTTATTTACGTGAAATATAAAATTAAATGCGAGTTAGAAATCTTATTTCAAACCAGGAAGATCCTTGGAGAATCCTTGGGATCCTTCCGCCGTGATCACGAGCATATCGATACCATCGCCAACGGTCGCATCACGCTTGATACTGTTTACGATCGCTTTTTCCACGAGAACTTTCGCTTCTTCGACCGTGATTTCCGGCGTGAATTCTGCTTCCAGTATGCTAATCGCTAAAGTCGTGCTGGAGCCCACCGCGGCGAATTCATCGGGAATCAAGCTCCCGACCGGATCGAGGGTATACAATTGGGGGCCTGCTTCATCAAACCCACCCACGATGATTTGCGTGTAAAATGGTGCCATCTTTCGCTGGTACAAGAAATTAGCCAGCAGTTTCGTGAGAGATTTGACTTTCATGGGCTTGTCATTATTTAATTCGTATAAATTTGCATTTGCACGCATGTATTTTGTCAACATTTGCATGTCGGAGATGAGCCCACCAATCGAGAAGCCGATTCGATCCGTGACACGAAACACTTTTTTCACTGATTTCGAGATGATGGTATATGACCATATGCTGCGCCGCTCGTTCGCGAGCACGACGCCATCCTTGCATTTCACGCCAACGGAAGCCGCGCCCGGAACTACAATTTGCACTTCTTGCGCTTTTGGCGTTTCTGGACCGACTTTCCGGCCGTCCAAGTTGAGTTGACTATCGAGTAGCTTCATGAGTTTTCAGCTTCGATCCTTTCATGGGAAAGTATCTGCACGTTTTCATAAAACCATTGGTTTTTATTAAAATGTTCTACTAGTAGGTTTGAAAGGTGAATGGCAATGACTGCCCTCTTCTTGCACCAAGCAACCTACGTTTAAAAGCATGAATTCCAAGGCGCTTTTCAATCAAGATCAACCAGTCTCTAGCTTTAACGTGTCGACGATGGAAAATGCCTCGTCCGCCGCGCTTGCTTGCAACACATCAACTCTGCCATCGCCATGCACCCTTGCTATCGTCGCATCGTTCAAACCCCCGCTATAATTCGGCTGGGAAAAAATAGACAGTACTTTCCGACCGAAAAAGAACCTGTATCCTTCTGGAAAGGATTGATGCGAGCGAATGATAAGCTTTATGCCATTTACAGCCATGAATTCATCTAGATCTTTTTTCCCAACTTCACGGCCGATACCTCTTCGGTTTGGTCTACTAATATCCTCGCTATTCATTTGAGGATCGTTCCAAAGCAATTGCTCAGTGATTGGATCGAAATTATCTCGCCTTGCGATAATTTTTACTTTATTTATTTCAGTAAATGTTATTGATTGCACGGGCGTCATCCCGTGGCAACAAAAAATAGCGATATCTTGTAAAAAGCAAGCAAGAGGCAAGCGCTTGAAAACATCCTCGTACAAGCGATAATAATCTGCCATGCCGTGCATTGCTAAATTATCAAGAAAGCCATAATCGGCATTCGTGAAATATTCCTCGTGGTTCCCTCGTAGAAGGATCACTTTGGCCGGATACTTCACCAGTAATTCCAAGACATGATTGATGTTTTCGATGTCCCGCTCGTCACGATCGACATAATCACCCAAGAACAGCAATCCATCATCATCGGTGCTTGCTTGGTCTCGAAAGAATTGATGCTCGATCTTCTTGACCGCGTCGATGTCCCCGTGCGTGTCGCCTACGACCGTCAAGCATTGATCGCTGGAAAGTTTCAGCTCGGCCACACGGGGAAAACCTCCTGCAATCCCCGATGCCTCCTTCAAGAGGCCGACGAGCTTCTCTTTATTCATCATTTTCATGAAGTATCAGTCTTTGATTGACGAGCTTGCATTAGCTTCAATGCACGCGCCCTGGTTATCACCAAGCAATGTTGAAAAGAACAGGTTGTAGAACCGTTGCTTGTTGAATTCCAAGCACACGCGCTTATCAACGACGTCCTGCACCTTATCTTTGATGATCCGGGTGTAACCCAGCCTTGATATTCGCAAGGGTACATCGGTGAATTTCGCCAAGTGACCGTCAACGATCGTGGCGATTGTTCCCGGATCGAACAAGACGGGCATCCTGCGAGATCGGGCGCGAAACATGGCTGTCATGTCGAGCAAACCCTTGATAAGCGGATCAGTGCCGGAAACGGCTTCGAACCTCGCCAAGCCAGCATTGTCCAGTTTCAGGTCCGCGGTGACATCAAGAGGCACGATGCTCAATGACACGCGAGATTCAAACAACGTCCTGGCGGCCGCCTTGTCCATCACGATGTTGTATTCGGGAAAGGGCAGCTTGATGCCAAGATAGCCTTTGTGGATGGAACCCGCCATCAGCAGCAAGGACACGCGGTCATCGAACGCCAAGGGGTCACGTTCCCGGATCGCTACAATGTTCGTGAGAGGCCCGATGCCTATGATACGGAGGCCCCCATTGCGGTTTTGCTCGATCGCGTGCCAATAAAACTCTATCAAGGCATTCATGTCGTGGACTATCATGCTCGCATCAATATCACTTGCCCAGCTATCGTAACTCAAGCCACGACCGGAATCCATTCCCGCGAAAACCGGAACGTCATTTTGCTGCTCTTGCAGGAGCATTTTTCTAGCGATCCTGGCACGAGCGATCGTGTTTCCCGAAACGGTCGAAACGCCAACAAGATGCAACCCGGCTCGTAGAGCTAAGGCCAAGGCGAAGGCATCATCGATGTCCGTGCCGATATCCGTGTCAATGATGATTTTCATGTCATTCGGCAAGGATGCTCATCACCTTTCGTTGAGGCTTCAGTAAATGGAAAAAAAATCGTGAAAATTTATTCCAACGCTTTCAAGCGGTGGGATTTTCGCATATCGTCCTCGGTGATGCCGTGATTGGAAGCAATCTGCGATAGCAATGAATCGAGCGTGATGTACACGTTCAGCTCGAACTCCGGGAGGTAATTCTTCCGCTGGGTCCCGACCATATTGTACATCGAGAAGGGATCCTTGCGCCCCGGCACGACCAGGCAACCATCGCAGCGTTTGGTAAATCGACCGAGATCTGAGTCGCCGAACGACGTTATGCCGAAAATGTGCATTCCCGAAACGAAGGATTGGAGGGCGTAATCCATGGTCTGAGGCGTGGAACCGCTCCCCGACGTGATGATGACGAGATCGCCTTCCTTGCGCAAGTCCCAGTGACCCTCGTAGATTACCCGGAGATCCTTATCCGGCTCCTTTCGCAAGTGGCCATATCGTATCGCCGCTACCGAATTGATGATGGCATCCCGGCCGACGCCGCGGAAATAGACGTAATTCTTACTGTCTGCCTTAATATACGTCGAGATGAGACCGATGAAGGACATAAGCATTTCAAGATTCTCCTCGTAATACGCACGGGCATTGTCAAATAAATCAACGATCTTTTGGGCAGCCTGCTGGAAATCTTCGATTGATTCAGAGACCGTTTCCCGGACAGAATAGCCAATGCATGCACCAAGGACAGCCGATGATATCTCGAATTCCGTGCCCAAAGGCGCGTAGAGCGGGTTCTTGCTTTTCGACGGTTCGAGAATCAACACGTCAGGAAATTCTTCGAGGATGTCCGCGTTGTATGTCATGCCAATGACGCGAAGGCCATCCTTCTTGGCAGCTTGTGCATGGGCTATTGGGGAACCGGATGCCGAGCCCGAATTGAAGAAAAATATGTCGTTCCTATCCCACGGCCGCAATGCAGCATTCGCCGCTGGAAGAATTATCGGAAATCCGTTGTGCTCCAAACAATCCTCGACGAGCAAGATGGACTGCAAAGAACGGCCTTGGCCATCGACGATGATGTTATGACTCCTTCCCTCGATAAGAATGGAAAACAAGTTCTTGAGTTGCTCGAGATCAAGTGAAGCCAGCGAATCACGAACGCAATCCGTGAGGTATTTTTGCGCATTGAAAAATATATTTAAGCCAGACATGTCGTCACCTTCCACATTTCTTGCACTTCCGTACTGTGAAGCTAGAATGAACATTTTTTATTAGACCGTGCATCCTTTAAAGATGCGCGATAATCGACCGCGAATTGTTGAGCGCATATCATGCAATCATTGCTCATTGGCTTGGATATCGGGGGTGTCAACATCAAATGCTCGAGCATACCCCGTGCTTTCGATAAAAAGTTGGAAGATGCATATTCCACCAAGAAATATTTTCCCCTCTGGCAAAATTCTCGCGATAAGCTCCCCGCGATTATCGCAGAGATATTATCCGAACACGTTTCCTACTGGCAAACTTGGGAAAACGAAGAGCAGACTACAAGGATTCACATCTGCGCCTCCATTACTGGCGAATTATCGGATGCTTACACAACAAAGAAGGAAGGGATAATCCATATCACGGGTTCATTGCATGAGGCTTGTAAAAAAATGCAAGCACGAAAGATGTCGCTCGAGATAATGGATCCGATATTCATTTCAACGGATGGAATGCTGTATAATATAGATGATGCTGTTACTAATTATCGTTCGGTTGCGGCGGCAAACTGGCACGCAACCGCGATATGGGTAGGTTCATTCGTGAAGGATTGCATCCTGGTCGACTGTGGGTCGACAACGACGGATATCATTCCCATCATTGAAGGAATGCCTGTTTCGGAAGGGTTGACAGATTTTGCCAGGCTTGCTTCAGGCGAACTGGTCTACACGGGCGTGTTGCGGGCGACAATTCCATCGATTACACACGAGGTTCCCGTGAACGGCGCGATGATTCCCGTGAGTTTTGAAAAATTCGCGTTAATGGCCGACGTGCACATGATATTGGGGAATATAACTTTTGAACAATATGATTGCGACACTGCTGATGGCCGATCGACATCTATCGATAATTGTATCAAGCGTCTTGCCCGGAGCGTGTGCGAGGATGCCGAGGATCTTGGCTACACGAACATCATAGAAATGGCAAGGTTCTTACACCAGAAACAAGTAGACATGGTTTGGGATGGCCTTCAAAAAGTGTTGATGCATCTCCTGTTAAACAGCGGCATTTCAGCTGCCGATCTTGATTGCGTGATAACAGGCCTCGGGGAAGATGCATTGGCGAAGCTAGCATCTACACGCGCTGGTTTTAGGAGCATTATTCCACTTTCAAGCAAGATAGGAATGAATGCAACGATCATTTCGTCGGCAATCGGAGTTATCCACGTACTCGCGGAACATTTGAACCAAGGTGCCGATTAATGGCACGGGAAGCATTGTTTTTCAAGGCAAGCGGGACGATTTTCGATGCACCACGCGATCGCGCCGCGTTCATTGCATCCATGAAAGCATTCGCCGGGCGCAATTCTGATTGCCTGATCTACGTCGTTCCAGGTGGTGGCAAGAAGGTCGACGATCTCCGGGCCGTGTACGACGAAGACCCCGCACAAGTCACGCGATCATGGTTTATTGATCATGGCGAGATTCTCGAACCGGAACAAGCAGCGCATTGGCATGCCATCGAGATTATGGATGAAATCGGAAAAGATCTTTCGGCTGACTTGCGATCTTGCGAGAACATCATCGTGCCAAGCGTGACACGAATATCGATGGATCGTGTTAACGAATTACCTGAATCTTGGGACATCACGTCGGATAGCATCGTTTATTCGATCGCCTCGGCATTTGCAGGTGAAACCGATGATGTTCCATGGATCATATTACTCAAGCACGTGGATGGCGTGATCGATCCGGGATCTAATGTGAATGCCATTCCACGACGTCAAAATGACGTGTCTGGCACGATCGTGAAAAATATAACCGTGATCAAGGGAAAACCAAGACCATTGCTGCCCTCCTACCCGTTCGACGTGCACATGTTCGTTCTCGTTCATCGACACAAGATTCCTTTTTACGTCGTCAATTGGCGGCATCTCGAGCGCGTCGACATGCTGGTCCGGGGCATCGTGGACGTGACATGCACGATCATCACGCCCGGGCCTTGAATCCAACATAGCACGCGCCTCTTTCCCCGCGCAGCTCGAATGCAAGCATCAATCGGTTTTTTGAGCCGGCAATGAACAAGGTCGACAGAGTATCAATGCTCGCTAAATTGCATTGCACGAGCAGTCTCCCTTTTAACGATGCGAGGCATGGCAAGATAACTCGCGCGTTCAGCATCGACATTGCTTCACGTGAAGTGATAAAAAACATTGTATACGGCTTGTCGAATCTAGGGATGATTTCTTCAACGGGCAAATTTTCTATAAGGACAGTTTCTAATGTGCAATGTATTTCGTGAATTGCATTGACAAACGATTCCTCCGTTTCAAGGACTGCATCGCGAGAAAGATCGAAGCTCTTGATGCACGTGAAAAATGCACCAATGCCATTCACCACGTCGTTCATTGATTCCAAGAATGGTGATTTACCATCGAGCATTGCAATTGTATTTTCGTTTCCGGAAGGATCATCACTCGTGACCAGCTCGAATAACCCGTGCGTGTCAACGCGTGCCATCTCGAACAATGCCACGAGACATCGGGTTTGATCATTTATTACCCGAACCTTGAAAGCGGATAACCCCCGGGAAAGGATCATTGAACCTTCGTCGAACCACGGCTCGCAGATTGCTAAGCTTCCCGGGAAATAGTCTTGCAGCTCGATCTCAATGCCATTGGCAACAAGATCTTGAAATCCGAAACCTTTGCTCTTTCTTGAAAGTGTCATAATTTCGTTTCCGACCCTTCAAAAGTTCTTTGCGATGATTTCCGCCCAGGCATTATCACCTGACTTGCACGTCACGCTATAGTTGACCTTAACTTCCTCGATATCGAATTGGGCGAACTGCTCCTTGAAACCCGCGTTGAGCGACAAGACGAATTTTCCACGGATACCTTCACACACTTGAGTGAGCTTGTCATGATCAAATGGCTTGTTGTACGCGTAATCGGTCTCGTAAGGAGGATCCATGTAGAAAAAAGTTCGAGGACCATCATATTTTTCGATGATCGCCTTGTAATCGGTTTCATGCAAGACCACGCCGCGTAAACGATCATGCGCCGCCACGAGCGGCTCCCTCTTGAATAAAAAAGACCTTGCTTTCTTGTCTGGCGTGGAAGCAAAAGGCGAGTTGCACTTCCCTTCGTGGTTGAACCGGAACAAGCCGCCATAAGCCGTTTTCACGATGTAATACATGCGAAAGGCTTTTTCCACGGGGTCAAGGGATTGCCACTCCGAAGCACGGTAGAGCATGAACAAATCCCTGGCCACCAAGGAGCATTCCAACCGTTTCATGAAACGCTCGAACGTGCCGTGCTCTTGAATGATGCTGTAAAAATTCATGAGCAACGTGTCGATGTCATTTAGCACCTCTAATTTCGATGGCTTCGGCAAGTTTTTCATCCGGGTGGAATTCTTGAAGAAAAACACGGCTGCCGAGCCGGCAAATGGTTCCACGTAGGTCTCGTGATCGGGCGGGATAAGCTGGCATATCCGTCGCTTGAGCAACCGCTTGGAACCGACCCATTTAAGAGGGCTGTCCATCAACATCCAGGGGCGCGCGTTGGCTTAAAAATCTATGGGACTATCGTCGTTCCAGGAAAAATTCCCGAACACTGTTCCGACATTAAAACAATAATAGCAACAAACATCATGAAAACGAAAAAAGAAAAGAGAAACTAGTTCAATCTTCCATCGGGGGCATGCCACCCGCGCCGCCCTTGCCGCCACGGCCGCCCTTGCCACCCCGGATCACGTCGTCGATGCGGATGATCATTGTCGCGACCTCCGCAGCGGTCTTGATGGCCGTCTTGATCAGCCCCGCGGGTTCGAGCACGCCGGCTGCCTTCATGTCCTCGATCTTGTTCGTGTAAAGATTGTATCCCTTGAATACGTCAGCCTTGGACTTGTGCGCGGCGCGGATATCGCCTATGATCTGTATCGCATCGAGACCAGCGTTTTCCACGAGCGTTATCGGGATGCTTTCCATCGCCTTGGCGAATTGCTGTATGACGAGCTGCTCCCTGCCTGGGAACGTTTTTGCATACTCGTTCAGCTGGTCAGCAACTTCGATCTCGACCGCACCGCCACCACCAACGACCGAGAGGTCGGTCAACACGTTTGCCGCAACGCAAATCGCGTCGTGCAATCCACGTTCGGTCTCATCGAGGCTCTTGCCACCCGATCCGCGAATTAGCAGGGTCATCGCCCGTGGATTCGCGCAGCCCTCGATGAAAATGAATTGTTTATTGGCAATCTCTTTCTCGTAGATGATTTCGCACGTGCCAAGATCATTCTCGGAGATATCTTCCAATGAATTTAATTGATTGCCACCGGTCGCTTCCGCAATGAGGTCCATATCCTTTTTACTGATGCTCTTGATCGCCATGACACCGGCCGTCTTCAAGAAGCCCACGGCCACGTCATCAATTGCTTTGCTCGTGAGTACGACGTTGGTGCCCATATCTAACAATGCCTGGACTTTTTTCTTGATCATAACGTCTTCTTCATCGAGAAACTCGCCAATTTGCTCGGGGCGTTCGATGGATATCTTGGCGTCCCACGTACCTTTCTTTATTTCAAGCGGGTAATTGAGCAAAGCGATCTTGGGGTTCTGGATCTCCGTCGGCATCTGCGTGTGCACGATTTCCTTGTCGAGCACGATACCATTGATCATCATCGTGTCGTGCATGGCATCGCCGCCATCTTTCTTGACGATCTTGATGTTGTTGATGTGCCGGTTCAGGTCCTGGAGCCCTGACGCCTTGAGGGTGAGCATTGCATCGAGAACGAGATCGGAAAGATGTGATTTTCCAAAAGCAATGGTCTTGCTGTTCATCGAGGTGCTCACGACCTTCTTCAAGAGATCCTTATCGGAATCCTTGACCTTGTAAGCGATCTTGTCGACGATTTCCAAAGCCTTGGCTTTAGCCTTCGTGACGCCGGTCGCGACGATGCTCGGGTGAACACCACTCTGGATGAGCTCCGAAACGTTCTGCAGGATCGAGCCCGCGAGAATCACGCTCGTCGTCGTGCCGTCACCTATCTCGTTATCCTGCGTCTTCGCTACTTCTACCATCATTTTCGCAGTCGGATGCTGAACGTCAATTTGCTTCAAGATCGTTGCGCCATCGTTCGTAATAGTCAGATCACCAAGACTATCCACCATAAGCTTGTCCAGACCTTTTGGTCCGAGCGTTGAACGGACGGCTTCCGCGATCGCCATTGCAGCGGCCACGTTGTTCGAGAACGCGTCCTTTTTTTGCGTTCTTTCGGTTCCTTCCTTCAAAACGAGCAATCGTTGCCCGCTTCCGTCGCCTACTAAATATGCCGTAATCATTTCACCTTGTTTTACTCGTAGTTAGCGTCAAATAACCTTAGATAGCAAAACTTAAACATCCGTCAATAAAAAAATTTGCTGACTTGGACTTCTATATAAAGTGCGCCTCGCAAGGGGCAAGGATTTCGATTTTACAGCGTAACCATGGACAAAGGCTTATATCACGTCGTGACCTAGTCTTGGTTAACGAGTGCATGGGGTTAGAATGGCTTGGAAGAAGATAATATCACGATTCGTGTTTATGACGAACGGGACAATGAATTCGTTACTGGGCTCATGAAAGACCTTTGCGTCACATTTAACACGGATTTTGACGAGGAACGATGGCGACGGTCGCTGGAACAGAAAATTGCCAATAGCGATCTCACGCGGATGTTCATCGCCGATTATGATGGTAACGTAATCGGTATGCTTGTTGCAGACATCCGTCACACGCAAGATGACAAGGCCGGGTACATAACCAACCTTATCGTGTCTCCGGATTTTCGCAACAAGGGCGTTGGTGAACAGTTGATCAACAATGCCATTGATTTTTTCAGGGAAAGCCATGTTTCGGTCGTGAAAGCGAACATCCGGCCAAAAACAACCATGGTAATGAAGTTGCTCGCGAAACTTGGCTTCGAGGAATACGTCGTGCAACTTCGAAAAGACCTGTGAATTAATATTTTAAAAAACATCGGGTTGATATTTCCCGGAGAATCATTACAGGTTTCCTCGTGAAAATCGCTGCGATGCCTGGTGGCACTGGATGCAAGCCAAAGTTATTTTGATTCTTGAATGCCTTCACGACACTGATTAGCGAGAAGGGATTCACCGCAACACGCTTGAACATGGATCGAACCGCCGATGCGATTGCCGCCGTGAAACGTGGAGTGAGCACGAACACGTATGTCGGGTTCGAAGACAACGTGGAGACAACATTCTCGTGAATTGCCTTGGCAAGCATGGTTGCTTCCATGGTACTCGCGCCAATACCATCGAGTAACGCTGGATCAGTAAGCTCGATCTTTCGAGGGATGAGCCCCTTTATCTCGATCGTGCATGCACGCACTATGGTGTTCTCCTTCTCCTTGAACAGCATGCACGCGATCATGGTAAAATCAGGGCCGAAATTGTCATGGATCAGGTTGACTGCCAGGCTCGCGACGCGATCGTTCAAGAGGCGTGGCAAGTCAAGATGCAACCGGATAAACCTCAGCAAGAACCGGGCAAACAACTTGAAAAGCATCGGCTTGGGCAAGGCATACCATGTTTGCTCGAACGTGCGAAGGTACAGCAGCAAAGCTTCAGCAGTGACTTGCACGAGACCAGGCCCATTAACATCATGATCCTTTGCCATGATGCTATCCATGAAATTCGTGAAAGCATCGGCTAGCCCGTCGATGGAGAAAAACAAGACCGTATCCACTCTTGTTGCGTTCTTCAGCGCGCGTCCCATCGCATCGAAATTACCTGGACCTGCCTGGATCGCCGAGATATTCGCTGAAATTTCCACGGAAGATAACAACACTTGCCCGGTCGCATCCTTTTCTGCACGCATCGCGGTGATTGCATCACCCGTGTATGCCACGATGGCCAGGCTACCTCTTGGCAGGAATGAGGCAAAGAGTTTCACCATATCATCCACATTCACATCGTGCATGATGGAAGCGATCTTTTTCAGGAAACCAGACAGCTTGTCTTCCAAGGGATAGCAGCGAATCATACCATCGACGTGACAGGATAGCCACGTCATGAAGGCCGTTAACACGGCTTGCAGGCTTGTTCCTGGTCCCTCGGATATTGCCATTCGCTCTCTCTCCAGCCTTGCCATTTGCTCGAAAACCCGGGCATCGATAACGCGAAGGATGTCGACGGAAGGAATTGCCGTTTCATTAGCCGTGGTGGCGTTCCCGAGCGTGGTTTTCGCGGATGCGAACAATGCCTCGAGACTTTCATCGCTCATTTCTCTGGCGGATGGAAAGTCGTGCAAAATGCCCTCGATCATGCTGGTTTGAATCAAGTCACTTTTCAAGGGAATCACGTGCATGGATTTCCCCTGCTCCTGCACGAAGATATTCGCGGCGATGACTTGTCCCGTGGTAAAATCAATAACGACTTCGAGCACGTTGTAAAAGGCACCTGCCACTTCCAGCGCGTGCTGGCGATAAACAGTGTTGACGAAGCAACCATCGAGCTGGAGTGGCACGAGCGGCGTGAAATCAAGGATCTGGCTGGTCCGCGAACTAGCTTCCACGTGATCCTCGCAAATGGCATTCTCCAAGCCCGTGAGATATCGCAAGTACACCTCGTCAAGCCACGTTTGCAACGATTGCGGTTCATTCTCGTTATCATTCATGGCATCGATGCCTCTGTTATTATATTGCTGAATTGGCTTGGATCGAAAATGATGTGTCACGTGCGATTCGCGGGTTTATATATTAAAGAGGCGTCGATCATAAAAAGGTAAGCTCCGCGTCCTGGGCTTGCCAGGACCTCGAACCCGGTTGGTTGGCACGATTGCTGGATGCGGGATGCTCTAGAATTTTCAAGACCGATCCTGGAGTGAAATTTATTCGTCTCATGAAATCGAAAAAAGAAATTAAAAAATTTGCACTTAAAGAATCGATATTTTCAAACCATTCGATATTTCCGGCGCGCAAGGCACGCAATGATGCCGATAGCAGCCACGATGCTGAACAAGACCAGCCACGGCTCGAATCCCGGAATCGCGGTATTCTGGACATTTAACGCGATGTCGCAAGGGAAACCGCCGGAATAGTTCCAGAGTCGAATGTAATAATATCCATTCATGCGACACGTGGTTGATGCTGAAGCCGTGGTTGACTGCACTTGCGTCAATCCCATGCTACCTTGGGCTTGGTAATTTTGATTGGGGTCGTACAAAGTTACTTCGAAATTTTCCCACACGGCATTAGGGCTGCTAAAACTCAGCGTGACTTTCAACGTGCTTCCCATGGAACAACTTATCTGGTAATACACGTAGTTCTCATTCCCAAGCCAGTAGTCATTCGTCGTGCCCGCGCTGATGGTCTGCGCGGCTGAGAAGCTGAGGCCATAACCGCTCGATCGCGGGGCGAAAGCAAAAATAATAGTGAATGCGAGGACCCCGGAAATCAGCAAGCTTCTTTTCCATTGTTTACTTGGCATTTTTTTTCACTCTTTCTTCGTTTTCCTTATCCGTATCGTTCGTTCCTTTACCTTGATTTTCATGTTACGAATGCCTATTTACATGTACTGATTTTTTCATGCACTTTTAATAGTTTGCCCCACGTCGTCCCAAGGTGCTCATGGCGGTAAAACCGCTCCAGCAAGTGAATCTGGCAGATTGGTGATGGTAACATGAAAATAAATTTCCAGGCAGATGCAATCCCTGTTTTGAACCCGAGGAAACCCTGCAAATGCCAGAATGTCTTTAAACAAGGCCCTACATTCATGTCCTCAAGCTATCGAACGCGTGGTCGCTTGGTATTTCGTGAAAGATGGATTCAACATCATCGATGCGCACGTGCATTATGCCGGCATCTTCCTCCCAAAAAACATGTCGATCGTCGATTACATGGATGCCAACAGCATCGACGCGGCGATCGTGAACACGCTTAACACGAGAGCAAACTTGAGCGATGTCATGCGGCAAGATCCGGCCGTGTTGCGAAAAAAGATACAAGAACCAGCCTTCGAACTCTTCGCGGATTTCCGGCTCGCGGGACAACCGGATCACGAACCCGTGCTCTCACTACTGAAACAATACCCGGACCGCGTGATTCCATTTTTCTGGTACAATCCGAATGATCCTGCCGATCCCGAGCAACAAGAAGGCCTCGCCATCGTTTCTCGAGCCTTGGATCAAGGATTCAAGGGCGTGAAAATCCAGCCGGCGATGACCCCGTGCAGCATCGAGCAGCTTTTTCCTGTGGGGGAATTGCTTTCAGAACTGGGTTTACCGTTGTACATCCACCCGAACGCTGGCCTCTTCGCCGCGAAAAAAACCGAGGCCTCAGAGATAGCCACGCTCGCCAGGAAACTTCCTGCGTTGAATATCATCCTCGGTCATGCCGCGTATAACATGGAATTTTGCATCGAAGCATTGCTGCAGCTCCAGGGTTTCCCGAATGTTTTTGCCGAGACTTCCCAATCAATCCCGTATGGTATCATCATGTGCGTGAAGATACTCGGCGCAAAGCGTGTTTTATTTGGATCGGACGCGCCGTCGGCCACGCCGTTTACCATCGAATATCAAAAAGTCGCGTTGCTCGATATCCCAGAGAAAGATAAAGCATTGGTTTTGGGGGGTAATGTGAAGCGGCTCCTTCAACTTTAATTCCTATATTTAGAGTTAAACGTTAGATCATGAAAATTTAATAAACCACTTTTGGTCAAGTACCATGATCAATTGAAATATCCGAATAGGGGAATAAAAATGTCCCAGATCATCGAAACAAATCCGGAAATCTGCGGAGGTAAACCCATCATCAAGGGCACGCGCATTCCCGTGAAAATAATCTATGATTTAGTGAGCTTGAATTACACAATAGACCAAATCATCGAGGAATATCCTACCTTGAATAGAGAAATAATAATCAAGGTTCTTGAAGTTGGGAGCACTGCACAAGAAAGCTTGCATGATATAGATTTACGACAATATTTAGATAGGGAGATAATACAAGCGTGAATTTCCTTCTCGATGAAAATGTTCCCAGCATTCTAAAGAAAGTATTAAGGGAAGAGGGCCATATTGTATCGACATTAAAAGATTTGGATTTATCACAACTTGTAAATGGTGAACTTGCAAAATTCGCCATGGAACGAAATAATATATTGATAACTTTTGACGAAGATTTTATTCTATTAAAAAACGAAATAAAGCGGAAGCTTAAGGTTATATATTTCAAATTTAACAAGAGTAATCCTGAATTGGCAAATAATTTGCTAAAAAAACATCTTAAGACGTGCTTGGGCTTTTTGAGGAAACCGGGTATCGTAACCATAGAAGAGGAAGATATTTCATTTTTGCGTTCTTGATTTATCTCACGGGAAATGAAAATGGCCAATTGGATTATAAGAAGGCCACGTGTTGAATGTTAAATGGATCGAAAACCAGCAAGAGGCGCGCGGGATTAACGATAGATCTTGAAACCGCACGCGGTGATCTATCGGGCGACCAAGTAAATGTTTTAAACTTTCCAAACATGTTTCATCTATAAATATCCTTAATTGGATAGTTGTAATCGAGTAATGATACCTGGGTAACTCTCCAGTCTAAGTAGGAACGTTTGCATCATACTGGTATTGCTGAATTACTCACGTTCATGCGAAACCAAACAATTTGACGGTCATTCACGATGTGTCCAAGCAGAAGAGCAGATGGAACTCTGGTTTTCAAGTTAACCTTTTGGGGCCCTTCGATGGGTGGCAAAACCACAGCTCTTGCATGGGTGTATGAAAAGGAGGGTTTAGCTTCAGGTCAACTCCAGTCAATATCTGACCCCACAGGCCGTACCTTGTTTTTCGACAGGCTGGTGGCAAAAGTTTCGAATGTCGTCTTCCAGGTATATACTGTCGCAGGGCAGCGTCGCCACAAGTTCCAAAGGCAAACGGTGCTGAAGGGTACCGATGCCATTTGCTTCTTTTGGGATTCGGATCCTGCCCAATGGAATGAAAATTTATACAGTATCAAAGAACTATTGCAACTCTATGGCGGACGCATTCTCTCGCCCGACGGCGGCAAGACCCAGCCAGAAGTCCCTGTAGTAATGTGCGCTAATAAGCGCGACCTTCCCAATGCAATTCCCATTGATAAAATCAAGGCGGTGCTCGCTGCTGCGAAAATGCCAAATACCGTGATTTTTGAGACCGTTGCAATAACCGGCACGAATGTCAAGCGGGCATTCGTTTATGCCGCACGGGAGTGTGTGCTTCGACACTATCAACGCTTGAAGACGGGCGAGCCTGTCGCCACTGCGGAATCAGAGCCTACCGCATAAATTTTCCGAGATATTCTTTTTTTGGAATTTTTAAAATAAATCTCTAAAAATTCGATTGTTGTAGCATTTGCTTCAGTGATATTTGTGGTGAGTAAGCGAACCACTGATGCAAGTAATAAACCACCTCGATCCCAACTCGTTAGATTTTTTGTCGGTGCTGATGGGAGCTCCTCGTACCCACGAGCATTGCTCCACGTCACCATTTCAATTGATGATCGAAACCCACGATCGAAACACATAAATACATAAAAGAAAAAAGTTAACCAAGCCACGTGGATCGGGTCATCATTCCAATTGGCTTGGCAAGACACCTCACGGCATCTAAACCATACAAGGCATTTGGCTACCTCAAGGGACGGTCGAAAGATCGTAGGGTCTCTTTCCCGCCCTTCTTTTTTTCTCGGCTACTATCAAGCTATAATAAGAGCTAGACATATCATTAACCAGCAATAATCGTGAATTTCTTCTTCCTATCAACCACAAAATTCAATCTTGATGATAAGATCATGGTAAAAATCACGACGCTGGAGATACCGGGCTTCAATGACCAGCCGGTGCCCAACACGTATTACCAGCAAAAAGATGCCACGCCGCATCTCGCGATCGTGTTACCTGGCTTCGGGTACACTGCTAAAATGCCATTGCTTTATTATTCGACGCGTCTCATGTTGCAAATTGGCACCGACGTGCTTAGCATCGATTATGCATACAACAAGATGCCGGAATACAAGCATTGTTCGGAAGACGAAAAAACACGGTGGCTCATGGCAGATGTCCTGGCAGCATGCAATGCCGGTTTGGGAGAGGGCGAGTATGGAAAAATCACGCTCGTGGGAAAATCACTCGGCACGATCGCAATCGCGAACTTGCTTGCGAGTAATGAAACCTATTCGACAGCTCGGGCCGTGTGGTTAACGCCCGTTCTAGACATGCAGCTGGTGAGGCAAGGAATCTTGGACAGCTTGCCCCGTTCGTTTCTTGCAATCGGTACCAACGACCCGTTCTACGATGCAACTTTCATCGACCAGTTGAAACTCGATGCACCGGATCAAGTCATGGTCGTGGATCATGCAGATCATGGCCTTGAAATAAAGGATGATTTGCAGCAATCATTGATCGAGCTAGAAAGTTTAATGCAAGCCCTGCTCACGTTCTTTTCAAAAGAATTGTGAACAAAAAGGTTTCATGAGAGCAGTCTTTGAACGAGCCAATCCTCGTATTCACAATTCCCGCGCCAATCGGTTGCGCACCGAACAGGCCGCCCATTTTCATCAACATGCATCATTCCTTTATCGCTGATCGCGAGATCGAGCATCTCCATCGCCGTGAAGTCCTCCGAGATTGCCAGGTACACGGCGACCGTGTCGAACAACACAGAGGATTTATCGAGCTTTTTCGTGTTCCCGTGGGCAAATGCCCAGATCTCGTAATTTTCCACTATCGATGCCGTGATGGGATCGTTAGATCGCGAGATAGCCTCGTATTGCTCGCCAGAAAGAACGACCGTGCCGCACGTGTCAAGTGGCGTGATCGTGATTTCCCATGGTGCTGAAAAAACAGCCCTGCACGCGCTGACATCTTGGATGACGTTGTATTCTGGATCGGGGCTTGGCTTCCCGTTGTATCCCGACCGAATGCTCCCGAGCATGCCCATGATGCGAGCCCGAGACGCAATTTCAGGTTCCTTTTCGAGTGCTAATGCGATGTTCGTGAGCGGCCCGATCGTGATGATCGTGACCGGTTCAGGAGACGAGAGAATAGCATTTACTAATGCTTCGATGGCATTCTCGTGAATCTGGCCCGGGTATCCTGCCAGATCATAATCCATAACCCATGATGCTTGCGGCCCCCAGGTCTCGGTTTCTCTCGGGCCGAGCCCGACGTCGACGTCCGTTCTTCCAGCAATCTCCAGCAATTTCGCGGCGATCTTGGCTCGATATGGCGTGTCCTGCGTGACCGTGGTCACCAGCTTGAGATCGAGCTCCGGAGATTTGAGCAGCAAGCCCAAGGCCCACGTGTCGTCGATGTCGCTTCCAATATCAGTATCGATGATAACGGGCGTTTTTTGCATGAGAAAAAATATAAAGCGCTGGTAAAAAAAACTTCATGCCTCTTTTGCATTGCTCATTCTGCAGTCCAAACTTCATCGAACCATTTTTAACCACCTAATGCGAGCTAATGATTAGCGATGATTTCAATGGTTACTGAAAAAGAACGCAACATCGTGCTTCCAGACAAATACTTCGGCGAGAAATTTTACATCGAGCAAGACCCCGATCCCGATTACGTGCATGCATCCGTTGAAGCACACGAGTCTTTCCGCAACATGAAATTCGGCGTGCGAATCCACTGGGGCTTGTATTCTATTCTCGAATTAAGAGGCGAGTCATGGCCGTTCTTGAATATGAAATACGAGGAACGCCAAAAATATCAAGAAATGTACAAGACATGGAACCCCGAAGGTTTTAACGCTGAAGAATGGATGCAATTCTTCGAGCGGTGCGGATTCAAGTGCTTTGCTTTCACGACTAAGCATCACGAGGGGTTCAGCATGTATGACACGAAGACCCGCGTGAAGCGTCGCGTGAATTGGACTTCGGGGCCGGAGCCGGTTGCAGAAGATTGCGACCTCGCGTATAGCATCATGGAAACGCCGTTCGGGCGGGATGTGGTCAAGGAACTTTGCGACGCCGCCCACGAGCACGGCATCAAGATTGATCTCTATTTTTCACATCCCGATTGGTATGATCTCGATTTCCATCCGTATGGCCGCCATCCCATTATCACGGAGGAATCTATCGATCATCCGGAGGATTTCGAGGTGAGCTTGGGTTCCACGCTCATGGGAGTGATCTTGGACGTAATGGATCCGGACACGCCCGATGAATCGGAACGCATGATGCAGCGCCATCGGGACCAGCTTGTCGAGATCCTCAGTAATTATGGAAAAATCGACATGTGTTGCCTGGACATTCGTCTAGGACCTCGTAATTGGGAATATCTCAAGGAAACGATCAAGATCCTGCGTGGGATCCAGCATGACGTGATGTTTCGCAACCGCGGCATCGGTAATTATGGTGATTATTATACTCCTGAAGGATTCGTCCCGGGCGATCCCAGTAACACGAACATGCCATGGATGGTCATCTACCCGCTCGGACGTTCATTTTCCTATGAATCCGAGGTGGAGTATCACAAGGGAACGAAATGGGTCATCCATAATCTCGTCGACACGTGCGCGAAGGGAGGAAACTTCATGGTCGGTATTGGCCCCGGCCCCAACGGCACGTTCCATCCGGAAGCCATCAGCGAGCTCGAAGCAGCGGGGGACTGGATCAAGGTAAATGGCGCCGGAATCTACGGCACGCGCCCGTGGAAAAAAGCATGGAAGGAAGGTGATAATACACGATTCATGGCAACGAAAGATGGGAAGCAATTATTCGCGTTCGTGCTCGAATGGTCCGAGAATAACGCTTTCCGAAGCAAGATCGTGAAGCCGAGAAAAGGCTCTGATATTAAAATGTTCGGCGTGGACGAGCCTCTTCCGTGGCATGTTGACAATGGCGAACTCGTTGTTGACATTTCCGAGGAGATTGCCAATAACAAACCATGCGATCATGCATGGGGTTTTACCATACTGATTTGATTTTTCCTCTTGCTATCCTTGCACTCATCGAATTTCTTTGACAATCTCTCCTTTTTTTACATGGTTTTCAATAAATCCGCCATTTATGACGGGAAATTGTCGCACGATGCCTAGATAAATGGCCCAGGCAAGAAGGACGATGAGATAATCGTACCGGTATAATAAGACGATGATTAATGAGACGATGGCAGGAATTAGGAATTTCCACCCGAACTTGGTCGAGATGCCGTTGAGATCCTTTCGCAATTTCAAGTCACCAGCATCGAAGAAAATCGCGAGAAACGGCGCGAGCAAGACGAAATAATACTTGAATGCTCCCCTGCTATACAACACGTGGAGATAAAACGCCATGAGCATCGCCCAGAACAATGCTTCGGCAAAAACACGGCGCGTGAAATCTTCACCTTCCATGTTGCGTGAATAATGCAAACAATTGCGGATAAAAAGCGCGTGAATGACCAGGGCGCAAGCAACAAGCAAGATATTGAAAGCTAAAAGTATTGCGATGAACTTCGTGATGATAGATGGAAATCCAGTCACGAGGAAAAAACTATTAAGATTCACGGGGTGAGAAAAGTCCAAGTGCAGCGCGGAAAGGAAGCTTACCTGCCCGGAACCACCTGCCTGTGCTAAGAATACAAAGTTCAAGTAACCCGCGGGATTGGTGATGATGAAGGGTAATGATGCAATGGCTATCGTGAGGCCACACGCCAGCGTCCATTTCACGAGATTCCACGCGATATCGGGCCACCGTTGTTTTCGGTTGGCGAATAGCATAGCAAGAACGATCACGGGAAAAAAAGCAAGCGCGTATTGCTTGTAGGCGATGCCTATTCCCAGGATGACCATTGCCCACGCATTTTTACCGCGCATGGCAAGGTAAAATGCGAGCATGAGGAAAAATAAATATGCCGACGTGGTCAGCCACGCGAAGCTCGCGTACATGATCGTGAATGGATTGAGGAAATAGAGTAGCATCGAGATCGTGGCACGTTTCTCGCTGGAGGTGAGCATCAGCACGATCTTGAATACCAGGTACCCTGTCAGTAGATTATACGTGAGAAGGGGAATTGCCAATTTCCATGCGGGCAAGGGCAATAAATTGAAGAGCCAGCACGTGTCCACGTATAACGGCGGGAACGTGTACGCGATGGGCATTGCTGCCGAATAGAGGGGGATACCACTGGAAAAGCCGCTCGTCCAGATCAGCGTTTGAAACTGGAAATCCCAGTACAGCTCCACGTTGATCGTGGTGGTGAAAATCTGGGGCAATTCGAGCATGAACCCGAGCAAGCCAACACGAGCTAAAAAAATGCCGGTCGTGATCGCTGCCCCGAAGGAAAACCACCGTTTCCAGCCCTGGAGTAGAAATACCAGCACGACGAAGAATGCGGCGATACCAGCGATCATCATGGCATAACCGATGTAATACGTGCTTGGGAAGATGGAAACGAATATCGTGCCACCGATCTGGGGGGCATTGCCAGAAATCGAGGCGTTTGCCATCGATGCATTCTTGTTTACGAGTATTAGGTACAGGATCGATCCTTTCTCGATGGTGAAGCCTATGCGTGCATCGAGGAAGAATCCAGCATCGAAGGTTTCGATAGAGAAATCGGTAGATGGCTTTAGTGGAATGAGCTCGTCCATGGACGTGCCATTGGTGAATCGCGCGTATTCACTTGCATTGATGATAGCAAAATCGGTGTACTCGCTTGCGTTGATGCTTGAAGTCCAATTTTGAAGTGTTGAATTGCTCACGGATATCGACATGTCCAAATTAAATGAGTAATCTTGACCACCAATATCGGGGGCTATGAACTCGGCAATTAGCGGTTTTCCTGGCGATGCAGAATACACGTTGCTCGTGATTTGAGACGGCACCCACGCGTGGACTACTAGCCCGGCGATCGAAATCGCGAGTGTTGTGACCAACAAGACGTGTAACAAGGATCGCTGCTGCATGATCGAGCACTTGGTAGATAGCGCGTGTCGATGATAGAGACTGATGACGCGTACTTTATCAAATCTCTAAATAAATTTCTTCCATGGAGAAATTTCCTCCAGGCAAGATAAGCACCGAGATCATGGCCCAGTACGAAGCCTTGAAACAAACATTCGCATATTTCGATGCCAATGCGCAAAAGATCAAGGATTTCATGGAGACCGTAGAAAAATCGAACTGGATCTTCATTGGTTGCGGATCAAGCTACTCCTTGTGCATCGCGGGAGAATTAGTTACCTTGAAGCACTTGAAACATCCTGCTTTTTCAATCGCGGCAGGGGATTTGCTCTTGAATTTTCCACAATATGCCGAATTGATCAAGGATTCCTTGATCATCGCGCCGTCACGATCAGGAGAGACCACGGAAGTAAACAAGGCAATAGAATTGGCGAAGACGACCTCGCGGTGCAAGGTTGCATCGATCTGCACAAAGGAAAACGCGCCTCTCTCAATACTCTCCGACATCGATCTTGTCATGCCCTGGGCGTTCGATGATGCAACTTGCCAGACGAGGACGGTGACCAATCTCTATGCCGCGATTCTCATGCTTGTCGCGATAGCTGGTGAAGACCAGGATCTTCTTGATGAAATCAAGGAAGCCATTGATATAGGAGATCAATTCATGGATGAGAATGCCGGGGTCATCATGGATTTCGTGGAACAGAATGACTGGGAGCGGGTGGTCGTGCTCGCGGATGCCGAGCTCGCGGGTATTGCACAGGAAGGCATGATCGCTTTTATGGAAATCAGTCGCGTCCCGGCGAATTATTTTCACATTCTGGACGTGCGCCATGGACCTATCATCATGATCGGCAAGGACACGTTGATCGTCATGGCCTGTTCCCAGCACAACGAGCACTTGCAAGTAGATCTCGTCGCCAACCTCAAGGAAGCAGGGGCAACCATTGCTTGCATGAGCGAGAATGGCGATAACCCGTGGAACGCCGATTTGCACGTGACGATTCCACCGTACCAGAAACAATGCGTGCGAGGCATCCCGTTCATTTTCATAATCCAGATGCTTGCTTATAGAAAAGCGCTGAAAAGAGGAGTCGACCCCGATGCCCCGCCTGGCTTGAAACCATGGATCACGTTGAATCTTTAAGCACGCATTGGTAGACGATGGAAAATATTCAGGATTTATCGAAAAAATATTGAAAAGAAATTTCCTGGTCGTTGCCGTGACCGTTGCGATATGTTTCTATGCCGGAATTATACGACTATTGGAGAGCAGCATCCACGTCCTTGATGTACTGAATTGTCACTGCAAGGGCTCTTTCCAAGCATTCTGGTTTGAGATTTTCCGGTGTGTCGGAGAGTTCATGCCATGAGTCAGGATATTGCTGGGGCGTGAGCCCAACAATGCTTATGGCGTCGATTTTTTTCTTTGAGAAAAATGCCGCGTCGGTGCCACCAAACTTGGCAGCGGCCATGGGAATTTCCGAACCGGTTTTCTTGCTGGATTCATGAAATGCCGTTGCGAGATCGATCGAGTGCTTCGTGGTATATTCCGGTTCTGCAATGTCTATCGAAATGTTTCCACGACCAACCATATCAAAATTGATGACAGACACATCCTTTAGCTCGTTGATATGCTTCTCGACAAATCGTTTGGACCCTCGCATGCATTCCTCGCAAGAGAAGGAGACGAGCCATAGCGTGGTGTTATCGAGGCGATTCTCCGAAAAATAATCTGCAATTGCAAGCACGATTGCAACACCGGACAAGTTATCGTTCGCACCAAGAATCACGTTTTTTGAGTGCAAGTTGAACGCGATGTATCCTCCAAGCACCACACTCGCGAAAGGGAAACAAAGTAAAATTAT
>Ga0209039_10000905_pt1 | contig 28565 bp, 21 predicted proteins | sample BogFormECP12_OM1_FD_188238 | JGI IMG/M metagenome (GOLD analysis project Ga0209039, IMG submission 188238) | Bog forest soil microbial communities from Calvert Island, British Columbia, Canada - ECP12_OM1 (SPAdes) (version 2) | ecosystem: Environmental > Aquatic > Freshwater > Wetlands > Bog ... | reverse complement strand
CAGAGAAGGTAACCTCGTTCTCCCTCTCGAAGAAGTAGGCCTCAATGCCCATTCCTTTCAGGGCTTGCAGAAATCGATGTGCGCTATGTGAGTCCATCTGGTTTCTCTGGTCTATCTAGTCTGTTTGGTCTGTTTAGTCTATTTGGTCTGTCTAGTTTATCTGGTCACCATAAACAAAGAACTAGGAACGAAGCACGAAGAACTCTTCAGTCCATCTGGGCTACGTGGTTTCTGTTCCGGTCTTGAACTCGTAACCTGTAACAGGTCTTGCCTGTAACCCGTAACGGGTATTTCTTACGCAAACCTGTCCGGTATTTTCTTGAGCCTCATTTCAGTTTCAAATACATGCGCAGCCTGCAGTATAAGGGGTTCATCGAGCGGTTTGCCGATGATCTGCAGGCCAATCGGCAGTCCCGTATGATCGAAGCCACAGGGCACTGACAGGCCGGGCAGCCCTGCGAGGTTCACGGGTATCGTGAAAATGTCCGAAAGGTACATGGTCAGCGGATCCTCTACCTTTTCACCGATGCGGAAGGCTGTGGTCGGAGAAACAGGAGTCAGCACGAGGTCACACTGCTCAAAGGCCCTGTCGAAATCGCGCTTGATCAGAGTCCGCACCTGACCTGCCTTCCTGTAATAGGCATCGTAATACCCGGAAGAGAGCACGTACGTGCCGAGAATGATCCGTCGCTTTACCTCTTTGCCGAAACCCGCAGATCGCGTTTTTTTATACATCTCGATGATATCTTTTCCAGGCGCCCTGAATCCGTATTTCACGCCGTCGTAGCGCGCCAGGTTGGAAGAAGCTTCAGCAGTGCAAATTACATAATACGTTGCCACAGCATAGTCAGTGTGGGGCAAGGATATGGGAACAACGGCAGTGCCATTTCTTTCGAATACCTTGATCGCATCCTCTACAGCTTTTCTGACGTCCGGTTCCATCCCCTCGATGAAGTATTCCTGCGGAATGCCTATTCGCAACCCTCCCACGTCGCGGCCGATGTACGATAAGTAATCCGGCACAGGCTGGGGGATGGAAGTGCTGTCCATGCCGTCGCGACCGGCAATCACCTGGAGCAGCGCCGCGGCATCCTTGACGCTTCGCGTGATGGGACCGATCTGGTCGAGGCTGGATGCGAAAGCAACAAGTCCGTACCGCGAGACCCTTCCGTACGTCGGCTTTAACCCTACGGTTCCGCACAGGCTCGCAGGCTGCCGGATGGAACCGCCTGTGTCAGTGCCAAGAGCAGCCACGCAGAGACCGGCCGCAACAGCTGCCGCAGAGCCTCCGCTGGAGCCGCCGGGAATACGTGACAGGTCCCACGGGTTCTTTGTAACCTGGAACGAAGAGTTCTCGGTGGATGACCCCATGGCAAACTCATCCATGTTGAGTCTTCCAAGATGGATGAAACCGCTTTGCTTCATTCTCTGAATCACCGTAGCGTCGTACGGCGCTATGAATCCCCGCAGAATCTGAGACGCGCAGGTGGTCTCCATGTCGCGGGTGCACAGGATATCCTTAATGCCAAGAGGGATGCCTGTGAGGAGGCTGCCTTCCCCTTTTGCGATTTTCTTATCGGCCTCTTGCGCCATGTTGATGGCCAGGTCTTCCGTCACCCTCAGATACGACTGGAGCGCGCCGTCGTGTCTCTTTATCCGTTCGAGATAACATTTTGTCAGTTCGACTGACGTGATCTCTTTCTTCGCGAGCAGGTTGCCAAGCTCCAGTATATCCTTGCCGAGAAGTTCTTCCATGTTACTCTACCTCGATAATAGGAGGGACCTTGAAAAACGACCCCTTCCTTTCCGGTGCGTTTCCCACCGACGCTTCTACAGAGAATGCCTCTGTAACATCATCCTCCCTGAAGACATTCACGTTCGGTATTGCATGGGTCGTCGGTTCGATACCCGACGTGTCAAGCGAATTGAGCTTGTCCATGTACTCCAATATAGCGTCAAGCTGAGACGTATAGCGCTCGATCTCATCCGGATCAAGCTCGAGCCTGCCCAGATGGGCAACATATTCGATCACATCACGCGTTACCTTCATAGCGACTCCTCCTGCTTCTCCTCATGCCTGTAACGTGTAACCTGCAACTTGTAACCACGCCGCAGGCGTGATAACTCGCAACTCGCAACTCGCAACCCTCTTTTTAGGCGGCATCATTCGCACACCGACGCCGCCTTGATGAGATCCCCTCTCGTCACTATCCCAACGAGTTTCCCATTCTCGACCACCGGTATTCTGTTGATCTTTTTTTGGACCATCAGCCTTGCAACGTGCGTTGCCGAATCCGTTGGTGATACTACCACGATATCACTCATCATGACATCCTTGACCGCCACATCCTGGATGGATCCTTCCTTCACCGCTCTGAGCACATCCGTTTGGGTAATGATCCCGCAAAGACTCCCTTTCTCTGTCACCGGCATGCCGGCTATGTGGAAAAGTTCAAATTTATTGATGATCACACCTAGCTTCTCAGAGGGGTGGCACGTCACTACGTTTTTGTTCATGACCTCTGCAACCTTCATGTTAGCCTCCCTAGAAAGGTTGTCCGAACAGCAGAATCTCGTTAATATATTTCTGGAAAGACTCCACAACCCTCATCCCTCTGCGCAGTCTTCCCGCTTCTTCAGGATCAAGCGTGTCCGGGTTGACGTGGTTCGCGTTGGCACTGTCCGGCTCGTTGAGCTGGTTCATCACCCGGAACTTGACAAAGAGAAGGTACGCGTCAATGAGCTCCTCTTCCACCTCGCCCTTTATGATGTTTTTCTCGCGCAGCGCCCTGATCCTCTTCAAGGTGTTGGTATCGTCAACTCCTTCTGCGAGCGAGAGCGCCCGCACGGACATGATAAGTGGCGCCCAGCCGTGCAGCTTGATGTTCAGCTTACCCTTGTTCTCTCCCTCGTCTTCAACCTTGAACCTACCGAAGAAGCCCAAGGCGGTCGGCATGAGCACAGCAGACCGTATCAGCTCCTTCATAACAGCGCGGTTCTCCTGAAGCATGGCGTGAAATCGCTTAAGGAAGATGCCGAAGATGCGTTTCGCTCCACAGATGAGTCGCGCGTCGGTGAGGATAATCAGATCAAGCAGCTCAAGTGTCTCCTTGTCCTCTGTGAGGGTTTCTCCTATCCTCCTCTCCCAGTCTTTGATGGAGCCACGCCATTTCTCATGTGAGGGCATGATGCCGCCCTTGCACTTGCTGAAGCCCACGGTATGGAGCCTTTCAACAACCCTCTGCGCAAGTTCCCCGTAATACTGGGCCGCCTGTTCGGTGATTCCGGCCTCATAAATAATCATATTATCCTGGTCGGTCACAAAGGTCTGTTCATTTCTACCTTCACTGCCCAGCCCCACCCAGGCGTACTCGACAGGGGGGCGTCCCAGTCCTTCCCCCTCCATCTCCTGCTCAGTAAGCGAGAGTACCCGCGCCGTAACAGCGTCCCTGATAAGTCTAAAAAGATCGTGGACATCCACGATCGTCTGCTCTTCCAGAAAATAATTCCTGATACCCGTCACAGAGCGCTGGTGGTACTCTCCGAGTTCCTCGTAAGTCTTGGCCTGTTCTATTGACTTGATCATGGAGGAGAGCTCTGCCTCGAACGTCTCATAGCCCCGCATCGCCTGGTAGAGCCTCTCTCTCAGGGCCGAAAGCATGTGATAGCGATCATGCCTGAGAAGGGTCTTCCCGCGCATTGCTTCCCGGTATTCCGACGCAAAGCGCTCGACAATCGAAAAATTGAGCGGCATGGTTTCTAGTCTGTCTAGTCTATCTGGTCGTTTGGTCTATTTAGTCTATCTCGTCCATTTAGTCTGTCTGGTCTATCTGGTCGTTTGGTCTATTTGGTCTCCGAAGGAGACGCAGACTAGATAGACAAAACAGACCAGGCGACTAAATGGACCAGATTATTTCAGCAAGCCTTCCAGCGTGGTTCTGTTCCCCACAAGCTTCTCACGCTTCTGACAGAGATCCTCATAAAGGGCCTCCTCTTTCTTAATGACTTCAGGAGGAGCCTTGCCACGGAACTCTTCGTTGTTGATCTTTTTCAATGCCCTCTCGATATCGGGGCCCATTTTTGCCAGTTCCTTGTCGATCCTGCCGATTTCCCGGACGATGATTTGCGGATCTTTGATAGGGATAAACACTTCGACGTTTTCGTGAATGCCGATAGCAGCGCGCTCAGACACGCCGTCCGTGACAAAGAGAAGCTCTTCGACCTTTGCCAGCTCTTTAATATAGTAGGAGTATTCCTCAAGGAGAGGGGCGTGATGATTGGCGCGTATGCGTGCCTCGACCTTTACGTTAGGGGCAAAGCCCATCTCACCGCGGATATTCCTGATCACATCAATGACCCCCATGAGCATATTCATGCTGGCCTCAGCCTGCTCATCGACCTCTAAAATCTCGTATCGAGGGAAGGGCTCAACCATAATGCTCTCTCTTTCCTTGAGAGGCATGCGTTGATAAATCTCTTCCGTGATAAAGGGCATAAAGGGATGGAGAAGTTTCAGGATGTCGAGAAAGGTGTCACACAGGGTTGAGGCAGTTGCTTTCCCATCATAATGGGTCACTTTTCCATAAAGGTTTGGTTTGACCAACTCCAGATACCAATCGCAGAACTCGTGCCAGACAAAACTGTGGAGTGTTATTGCCGCTTCGCTGTAACGGTATCCATTTATGCTTTCCTCAATTTCTCCGGCCACCTTGCGGGTTCGCGACCGAATCCACCGGTCCGGGAGGAAGGAGGATTGCGCCTTACCGGCTTCAAACTCCTTGCCATCGAGCAATGCCGTCACAAGACGGGAGGCGTTCCACAGCTTGTTCACAAAATTGCGCCCTCCCTCGACGCGCTCTTCCGAAAGGAGCACGTCGCGACCTTGAGCAGCCAGCATCGCAAGCGTGAACCTGAAGGCATCGGTACCGTAGGTATCGAGCATTAGAAGAGGATCAATCACGTTGCCTTTCGACTTGCTCATCTTGCGCCCCTCAGCGTCTCGCACAAGGGCGTGTATGTAAACCTCTTTGAAAGGCACGTCGTTCATGAAGTGGAGTCCCATCATAATCATCCTCGCTACCCAGAAAAAGAGGATATCAAATCCGGTCACGAGCAGGGACGTCGGGTAAAAGGTGCGCAAATCGTCCGTGCTGTCAGGCCACCCCAGGGTTGAGAAGGGCCAGAGTCCTGACGAAAACCACGTGTCGAGTACGTCCGATTCCTGCCGCAGCTCGCCCTTGCATTGCTCGCACGAGGTCAGGTCTTTTCTTGATACATACATCTTCTGGCAGGCGTCGCAGTACCAGACCGGGATGCGGTGCCCCCACCAGATCTGTCTCGATATGCACCAATCCTTGATATTCTCCATCCAATCGAAGTAGACCTTCTCCCACATCTCAGGAATGATACGTACCCGGTGCGCCCTCACTGCTTCAATAGCGGGAGCCGCCAACGGCTTCATGGTAACAAACCATTGCAGTGAAAGCATCGGCTCCACTACAGTCTTACACCGGTAACACCTGCCGACTATAAGGCCATAATCTTCGATTTTCTCAAGCAGCCCTTCGCTGCGCAGCTCTTCGACAATTTTCTCGCGCGCCTCAAAACGTTCCATGCCCCTGTAATGGAAGGCGTGGTCGTTCATTCTGCCTTCCTCGTCTATGACCTTGACGACGTCGAGTGAATGAACCTTTCCGATCTCAAAGTCGTTGAAGTCGTGAGCCGGCGTTATCTTGAGCGCCCCTGTTCCAAAGGCCATGTCCACGTATGTATCACCGATCACCGGGATCTGTTTCCGCGCAATAGGGAGGATCACGTCGTGCCCGATGAAACGATGATACCGCGGATCTTCCGGATTGACGGCAACTGCGGTGTCTCCCAGCATTGTCTCCGGACGCGTCGTAGCAACCGTTACAAACCCGTTTCCTTCGGCAAGCGGATACCGGATGTAGTAGAGATGCCCCTTCGTCTCCTCATGTTCTACCTCCACATCGGAAAGCGCGGTCTTGCAACGCGGGCACCAGTTGATAATGTAGTTGCCGCGGTAGATGAGCCCCTCTTCATAGAGTCTGACAAAAACCTCACGAACGGCCCGGGAAAGCCCTGCATCCATGGTAAAACGTTCCCGTGACCAGTCACAGGAGCAGCCCAGCCTTTTCAGCTGTTCGATGATAGTTCCGCCCGACTTCTCTTTCCACTGCCATACCCTTTCAATGAAGGCTTCCCTTCCCAGGGCTTCAGGGGTAAGCCCTTCTTTTGCCAGCTCCCGTTCAACAACGTTCTGTGTCGCTATCCCGGCGTGGTCCATGCCCGGCAACCAGAGCGCGTTATGGCCGCTCATCCTTTTATACCGCGTGGAAATGTCCTGGAGCGTGTTGTTCAGCGCGTGACCCATGTGCAGCACACCGGTCACGTTGGGAGGAGGTATGACGATGCTGAATGGAGGTTTTTCGGAAACGCTCTCTGCCTTGAAATAACCTTTTTCCAGCCAGAAGCTATACCATTTCCGTTCGACCGGATTTGGTTGGTAAATCTTATCTGTCATGAAGCCGATTCTTTGAGCAACTTATCTATTTCTTCCCTGATGACCTTCTCGGCAATTTCATAGAGCACACGCCGTGTGTAATCCTCTACAAATGTCGAAAGGACGGGGGTCATTCTGTCGACAAACTTCGGTACCATTTCCTCCATGGTTACGCTCAGAACCCTCCGCAGCTCAGCCTCCAGAGCCGGCGCCATCTCTTCAGTATTAACAGCAGCATGACCGCTCAATCCACTGGCCAGCCCCTCTATCCCGGTCTTCACATCGATACCTTCTTTCACAAGAGCCTCCTTCGTAGCTAATTCTCCTGCCCGTTCTGCTGCCCTCTGCAATGTCTGATGTTCCGGCTCTGCCATCTCATCAGTGAGGACGATAAGATCGTCATCTTTGGCAATACGCTCGTGAACCTTGAAAAAGTTGATAGGCTTTTCTATCACACCTTCAGCTTGAAAACCGAGGAGCTCCGTACTGTCGTTCTCGTCCTTCATGAAAAAGAACCGGGCACCATCGAGGAGTTTATCCTTCTGTAGTTTTTTATAGACCTCTATCCCACTGCTCTTTACGAGACTGACATTAACGATGTAGATCTCCGGATGATCGGTCGCTACTATCCTCTCCACCTCTTTTGCCGAGGGCGCATAGAAAATTTCGTACTTGTCCTCAGAGAATATGATGCGGAATGCCTCCTTAAGGCTGGCGTCCTTGTCTGCGATCAAAATTTTCTTCTTCATAGCAGCCCCCTCAAATAGCTATCTTCCAAGGTAAAGGAAGGAATAGTTTTTCATAAAGGTTGAATGCGTACCTGTCCGTCATGCCTGCAAGATAGTCACAAACGCAGGTGGCAGACTCATCGTAAAAATCATCTCTACCGGTTTCCTCAAGAAAGGCGTCCGGTTTTTTCAGGAAATAGGCATAGAGCTCCTCCAGGATTCTTGAACACTTTTCGAAGTCCTCGTGCACGAGCTTGTTCTCGTATACGCGCTGCCACAGAAAATCGCGCAACTCTTCCATCAGCTTCCCTATCTTCTCTTCGACGCAAATACCTTTCTCTTCGTTTTCGAGAGACGGCCAGATAACGCCACGCACCATAGCGTCGATTCTCTGCCCGTGGGTCGTTCCCAGAGACTTCACACACGCTTCCGGCAGGTCGGAAGGCTCTATTACGTGGCCGCGAATCGCGTCATCCACGTCGTGGTTGGTGTACGCAATCACGTCGGCAATCCTGACCACTTCGGCTTCACGCGTCAGCGGTTTATCCTTCTCATCCTTGGCGAGAATATCGCCCCTGCCCTTGGCATGTTTCAGAATGCCGTCACGGACCTCGACAGTCAAGTTCAAGCCCTTTCCATCCCGTTCCAGGAAATCCACGATCCGAAGACTCTGTTCCTGGTGGTTGAAACCGCCTCTGTGTATCCTGTTCAACGCCTCTTCGCCTGCGTGCCCGAACGGTCCGTGCCCCAGGTCATGGCCCAGCGCAATGGCTTCGGTGAGGTCTTCGTTGAGGAATAGTGCCTTCGCAATCGTCCTCGCGATCTGGGATACCTCCACCGTGTGTGTCAGCCGCGTCCGGTAATGGTCGTCCGTAGGAAAGAGGAACACCTGTGTCTTGTGCTTCAGCCTTCGGAATGACTTGCTATGTATGATCCTGTCCCGGTCATGCTGAAATGCCGGCCGTATGTCGCAGGCAGGCTCGGGCCTCCGTCTGCCCCTCGTCATAGAACTTTTCTGTGCAAACGGGGAGAGCGTACGTTCCTCTCGATCCTCTAACCTCTCTCTGACATTCATAGGATAAAAGGTTGCAAGTCAGGCTACTCTATCATAAGAATGGCGCTATTTCAACAGACTTCTAGTGTTTCCGGCGAGTTTGGATTGCTGATGGGGACCCTGGGTATTATTTACTGATCTGGTTGACAAAGCATACCATGCGTACTATACTGCATGTTTATGAGCAGGACGGCATTTAAACGAGCAGGAACTATTCGCTTCACCTGCGCTCTGGTGCTTGCCGCGTTCTTTGTGGCCGGGCAGGCTTTGCACGCTGCGGCGGGCATCACACATGAGCTGTGCCAGCCTAAGGCGAGTGCGCCCAAGTCAGGCCACCATTGCGCGGAGCGGCACCACGCGGGTCAAAGCAAGCATTGTTGTTGCGGAGACCCAGCCTGTGACTGCGACCTCAAGCAGAGCACCAGTGAACCTGCGAGTTTCCCCTTCGTTTCTGGCGCCGGTTCTATTATCTCCGGGCTGGTCCACGCCGGAGCCTTAAATCAGAATATCACATACATCCCCGATGCTGCGGAGAAGATTCTCGGCACGGACTTCGCCCGAGCCAGGGCACCATCACAAACCCTATTCCCCGACACAACCAAGCTCATCTGCTGATATAACACCTCAAGCCAGATGCTCTCAATGCGCCCTTGCGCTATTGAGCAGCCAACGATTCTGTCTTACGTTAGATACGATTAGCTAGCATTAATTAGGCTATCCGCTCATTTGGCGGGCGGCAAAAAAACGATCAGGAGGATGCACATGAAAAGATTCACAGTTGTTATGGTTGCAGCTCTATTGCTTGCAGGGACAGTCTATGCAAAGGATTATGAGGTAACAAAAAAGGCGGGGGACCTGACTGTCGAAGTAAAGATCGACAGGAATCCGCCGGCCACCGGAACGAACAATATGGACATCGCTATCAAAGACGCAAGCTCCAAGGCAATCACCGACGCGACGGTAGCGGTCGAATATGGCATGCCTGCCATGCCGGGCATGCCTGCCATGAATTACAAGGCCGATGCGGAGCTTAAGGGAAACACCTATAAGGCAGTGATGAATCTCTCCATGGGGGGTTCGTGGTACATCAACGTAAAAGTAACCCGAGCCGACAAGACGCAAACGATGAAATTCACTGTCGATGTAAAGTAGGTGCAGCGCGGGTCTTTCGCGCGTCGCCCTGCACGCACGATAGGGGGTCAGGAGGTGATAACCTTGATATCATTGTACGCTGTACGTAGGTCGCGTATTGGAAGGGGCGCAATCTGGACCGGGTTGCTTTTGCTCGGTTGGCTCGTGATCTCACCGTGGATTGCCAGCGCTGCTGACCAGCCGCTCCGGCTGCAGGACTTGATCGACGAGTGCCTGCAGAATAGCCCCGAACTTCGCGCCTTCGAGGCGCGGGTAGAAGCGGCAAAATATAGGATTCCTCAGGCAAAGAGCCTTCCTGACCCGATGTTCATGTTTGGTTATCAGAACGAAGGCTTCCAGAAATTCACCCTGGGACAGGAAATAGGTGCCCAGGGCATGGCCGGTCTCTCCCAGATGTTCTTCTTTCCGGGAAAGCGCTCGCTCAAAGAAGAGATGGCGACGCGCGACGCTCAGGGGCTTGCGGATCTCTACAATGCCGCCAAACTGAGGCTCGCGGCGAAAATCAAAGAACTCTACTATGATCTCTTCCTTGCCCATAAAACCATCGACATCCTGAAAGAAAGGACCGACCTTTTCTCCAGGGTCGAAGATGCGGCCACAGCGCGTTATGCGTCAGGCATGGGCTCCCAGCAGGAGGTCATCATGGCCCAAACTGAGAAGTACATGCTGATGGAAAAAGAAGAGATGCAGCAACAAAAGATAGAGGCGGTACAGGGCATGCTCAACACGACCATGGGAAGAGATGTGAATCATCAGCTGGGGCAGCCCGTAGAAACTTCTGAGACACCCTTGAGCCTCACCCTGGACGAAAGCCTCAGCTTGGCAAAGGAGCGCTCCCCCGAGGTAAAGGCGAAGGAGAAGATGGTCAAGGCAGCGGAGGCCAAGGTGAAGCTGGCCAGGAAAGAGTATTATCCTGACTTTACGATCAGCGCTAACTATTTTTACAGAACCGGCCCTTTTCTGGATATGTGGAACCTTACGGCGTCGATTCCGCTTCCGATCTACCAGAAGACGAAACAGGACCAGGCCCTTCTCGAAGCCAAGGCTTCCCTCAGCGAGGCGAAACAGGAGCTTCAGGCCACCGATTACATGCTCGCCTCCGCCATCCGTGAGAGCTATTCCATGGCAAAGACCGCCGGACGGTTGATGACGCTCTACAAGGACGGGCTGATTCCAAAAGCCCAGCAGGACGTGCAATTAGGCTTGTCAGGATATGTGGCAGGCAAAACCGAGGCCCTCACGGTGACTACAAGACTCAAGGCACTACTCGACGTTCAACTCCTCTACTGGGCTCAGTACGTTGAGAGGGAGAAGGCCATAGCAAGACTGGGAGCGTTAACCACGACAACGGACGCTGTGGCGGGAGGGACGAAATGAAAAGAAAAAGTCTGATGATTATCGGTGGAGCAGTCGTTATAGCGGTTCTGATGATCTACCTCTCAAAAACGGGTTTTCTTGGAAGCACTACAAGGGTCTCGCGGCCCGCAGAGGCACAGGCGCCGGCTCAATCGGCACAGAAGGAGCCCCAGGGGAGTATGCCGGGCATGGCCGGTGTACCGGCCGCCGAAGAAAAAAAGGCTGAGGAAGCACCGACGATAGAGATCCCTTCTGAGAAACAGCAGCTCATCGGCGTGAAGATAGCGACCGTCTCCGTTCAACCCCTGGAGAAAGTCATCCGGACGGTGGGAACCGTAGAGTATGATCAGAGGAAACTCTACACGGTGAATACCAAAGTCGAGGGCTGGATCGAGAAGCTCTACGTCAATTACACGGGTATACAGGTGAAAAGGGGTGAGCCCCTTGCAGAAGTTTACAGCCCGGAACTCTGGGCCACACAACAGGAATTTATCAACGTGGTCAGATGGGAAAAGCGGGCCCAGGCAAAGAACGGTACTGCGCAGGCCGAAACAGAATCAGGCTTCGGAGCCATGATTTCAAAAGACGCTGAAGCCCTGGTCGGGGCGGCGCGCCAGCGCTTAAAGCTCTGGGACATCAGTGATGAGCAGATCAAGAAGATCGAAGAGAGCGAAAAACCGATCCGTACCTTGACCATATACAGTCCGGTAAGCGGGTACGTGCTCCAGAAAACCGCGGTCCAGGGCATGAAGGTGATGGCAGGGGAGAAACTGTTCGATATTGCCGATCTCTCCAGCATCTGGATAACTGCAGACATATACGAATACGAATTGCCGTTGCTCAAGGTGGGAGACCCCGCAACTATCCAGTTGAGCTATTTTCCCGGTCGCCAGTTTTCGTCGAAGATCGACTACATCTATCCGACTTTGACCGGCGAGACAAGGACAGCCAAGGCCAGGTTCGTCATTCCCAACCCGGGTATGCAGTTGAAACCCCAGATGTTCACCAACGTGGAATTTCAGGTCAGCCTTGGACGAAAACTGGCCGTCCCCGAGGACGCCGTTCTTGACACGGGCCTCAGACAGATCGTTTATGTCGACAAAGGAAACGGCTACTTCGAGCCGCGAGAGGTACGCGTCGGTGTGAGGGCAGAAAAAATGGTGGAGGTGACCGCCGGACTCAAGGCAGGCGACAAGGTCGCGTCCGCCGCTAACTTCCTCATCGATTCCGAAGCAAAGCTGAAGGGCGTGGAACCGCTGCCAATGAAAGAGCAGGGTCAGGCGGCACGGGTCAAGGGTCAAGAAACGGCAACGCCGCCAGCGCATCAGCATTAGGTCCTTTGGTGTCAGGCATGTTTCGAGGTATGAACATGACAATTATTGGAACTTCTGGTTTATCCTGCGGGCTCGTTTTCGAGTGCAGGACGACGTTGACCAGGAGGAGCCGACGCAGGCGTACATTTGGTACGCTGAGGAGAGCGACGACGCAGTCGACTAAGTAATGCGCGCAAAAAGGAGCCCGCAGTGATCGCTAAGATTATCGAACTAAGCGCAAGAAATAAATTCTTTGTATTCCTGATGGTATTCTTTGCCATCGTCTGGGGCTACTGGGCTCTTAAGAACACGCCGCTTGATGCTATTCCTGACCTTTCCGACACGCAGGTCATCATTTACACTGACTGGACGGGACGGAGTCCTGACCTCGTCGAAGACCAGATCACCTACCCCATATCCTCGACGCTTCTTGCTGCCCCCAAAGTACAGGCCGTGAGGGGCTTCTCCTTTTTCGGAAGCTCTTTCATATACGTCATCTTCGACGAGGGAACGGATATCTATTGGGCAAGAAGCCGGGTGTTGGAATATCTCCAGTCGGTGAGAAACAAGTTGCCGGCGGACGTCAACCCCGTGCTCGGTCCTGATGCTACGAGCCTTGGGTGGGGATTCTCTTACGCAGTCGTCGATGAAAAAGGGAACCTTGATCTTGCACAGCTTCGTTCCCTGCAGGACTGGCAGCTCAAGCTCGCCATTGAGAGCGTTCCCGGTGTCTCGCAGGTCGCGAGCATCGGTGGATTTGTAAAGCAATATCAAATCACCGTCGACCCGAACCGGCTCGCCGCCTATAACATCCCGATTACGAAAGTCATGGAAGTGGTGAAGAGAAGCAACCTCGATATCGAGGGGCGGGTACTTGAGTTCTCAGGCATCGAGTATATGGTCCGAGGACGAGGATATATCAAGACCATCAAAGATATCGAAGATATCCCGGTCGGCACAAACGCTGCCGGAACGCCCATCTATCTTAAGAACGTGGCCAACATTCAGCTCGGGCCGGAGATACGCCGCGGCGTGGCAGACCTTGACGGCAAAGGTGAAGTCGCCGGCGGTATCGTCGTCGTGCGTTTTGGCGAGAACGTGCTCAATGTGATCGACCGTGTAAAGCAGAAGCTGAAAACGGACATCGAGCCATCCCTTCCGAAGGGCGTGAAGATCGTCACCACGTATGACCGGTCCGACCTGATCAACCGGTCTATAGCCACTCTGAAGGACGAGATCATAAAGCTCTCCATTGCGGTTAGCGTGGTCTGCTTCGTATTTCTTTTTCATCTGCCCAGTGCCCTCGTGGTCATTCTGACCCTTCCCGTGGCCATCATCATGTCCTTCATCTGCATGTACTATCTCGGGGTAACCTCCAACATCATGAGTCTCTCAGGCATTGCCATTGCCATCGGAGCGATGGTCGATGCTTCGATCATCATGGTCGAAAATGCGCACAAGAAACTCGAAGAGGCAGGTTACGGACGCAAACCCAAGGATCAAGGAACAGGGGCGCAGGACGATTCTTCAACTCGACACTCGACACTCGACACTCGTAAGAGGATTGACATCATCATCGAAGCCGCAAAGGAAGTGGGGCCATCGCTTTTCTTTTCACTCCTCGTGATCACTGTCGGTTTTCTCCCTGTCTTCACACTGCAGTCGCAGGCAGGACGGCTCTTCAAGCCGCTCGCCTATACCAAGACCTTTGCAATGCTCTTTTCAGCGTTCCTTGCAGTGACGCTCACGCCGGTTCTGATGACCATCTTCATAAGAGGGAAGATAAGGCCTGAAGAAAAAAATCCGGTGAGCCGTATTCTGCACCGGCTCTACGAGCCTGTTGCGAGTTTCGCACTCAGGTTCAAGAAGATCGTGATCGTAGCGGCCATTCTCGTTTTGGCCGCGACTGTCATCCCTTTTATGAGATTGGGCTCGGAGTTCATGCCTCCGCTCTACGAGGGCACGCTCTTTTATATGCCGGTCACGGTTCCGGCGACATCTATATCCGTAGCCACGGATCTCCTTCAGTTGCAGGATAAGTTGCTGATGAAAATTCCCGAGGTATCCCAGGTCTTCGGCAAGGCCGGTCGGGCTGAGACGCCGACAGATCCGGCGCCCCTCGAGATGTTCGAAACCGTGATCAACCTCAAGCCGGAGTCAGAGTGGCGCCCCGACATGACGGTCGACAAACTTAAAAATGAGATGAACGACGCCCTCGATATTCCCGGCGTTTCCAATTCTTTCACCATGCCCATAAAGGCCCGGATTGACATGAATGCCACGGGCATAAGGACACCCGTAGGCATCAAGGTCCTCGGACCCAAACTCGATGAGCTTGAGAAGATCGGCCTGGAGATAGAACAGCGCGTGAAGGACGTCAAGGGCACGCGCAGCGCGTATGCGGAACGGGTCACCACGGGGTACTTTCTTGATTTCGACGTAAAGCGGGAGGAGGCAGCCCGGTACGGCTTAACCGTGCAGGACGTCCAGGAGGTGATAGAAACAGCCGTTGGAGGCATGAACCTCACCACGACCATTGAAGGACGGGAGCGCTATCCCGTCAACGTGCGCTACGCCCGGGAGCTCCGGGATACCAGAGAAATGCTCAAAAGGGTGCTGATACCTGTGACGCAGATGGGCCAGCCGCAGGCGGCCTCCGGTATGGGCGGATCTGCCGCCTCCTCCGGAGGATCCGCGAGGGTTCCGCTTGAGCAGGTTGCCGACATTAAGATTGTCAGGGGCCCGACCAGCATAAAGAGCGAGGAGGGACTCCTATCCTCTTATGTGTTTATCGATTTCGCGGGCCGTGATGTCGGAGGCTACGTCGACGAGGCCAAAAAGAAGGTCGCTTCTCTCAAAATCCCTGAAGGCTACCGTCTTGAATGGAGCGGGGAGTACGAGTACCTGGTAAAAACACGCGAACGACTGAGACTCGTCATTCCTCTTACGGCCTTGATCATTTTTGTGCTGATCTTTCTCAACACGAAATCAGTAACCAAAACCATCATCGTTCTTCTCGCAGTACCTTTCTCCCTCGTAGGCTCTTTCTGGTTACTCTACCTCCTCAATTACAACATGAGCATAGCTGTCTGGGTCGGCATCATCGCCCTTGCGGGGCTCGACGCGGAAACCGGCGTGGTGATGCTTCTCTACCTGGAACTTGCTTATGACAAATGGAAGAAGGAAGGAAAGCTCGCCGGTCTCGCAGACCTCAAGGAGGCCATCATGTTCGGCGCGGTCAAAAGGATCCGCCCGAAGATCATGACCGTGGGAGTGATTCTCGCGGGGCTTATTCCGGTCATGTTCAGCCATGGCGCAGGCTCGGATGTGATGAAGAGAATCGCCGCACCAATGGTCGGCGGCGTGATCACATCGGCCATCCTCGAACTGATCATCTACCCGGCGATCTACATGCTGTGGAAGGGGAGAGAATTCAGGAAAGTCCAATGACGTTACAGGTTATTAAAACCCGTTACAGGTTACAAGTTACAGACAAGACATGTTACGAGCAGTGACCCAGAACAAAGCGTCTTCTCTGCCGCTAACGGTTCCTGTCGTTAACCTGTAACGGGCAGTATTCTGTAACTCGTAACCACGCCGCAGGCGCGTAACTTGTAACAAGTTACTCTGCGTGAACAAGTTCTATCAGCGTGACTTCGGGCGGTGCGAGGAAGCGGATGGGCGGACCCCACGTGCCCGACCCTCCGCTTACATAAAGCGAGCAATTGTCGGCAAGCCTGTAGAACCCTGCAAATCTCGGATAGAAGAGCCGTACTATGAACCTGAAAGGGAAAATCTGTCCCTTATGAAGGTGCCCGGACAGCTGAAGATCAAACCGTTCCAAGTTCGTCTTTTCCACATCGGGTCGATGCTTAAGCAAAAGAGTGAATCTACCGGTGGCCGCCTCCGCAAGAAGCTTTTTCTCCAGCTCGCTGTCGCCTTTCAGCACGCCCGGTCCGGCCGGGTCATCAACACCGACTATGGTCAGGAAGTCATCGACCGTAATGCGCTCTCCTCTCAACATGGTGAAGCCGGCCCTTTTTGTGAATGCCTGAGCCTGCTTTATGCCCGCGTAAAATTCGTGGTTACCGGTGATCGCGAATTTACCGTATCGGGGATTTACCTCCTGAAGAATCTCCGCCAGTCCCTGAAGGCTGTTGATCTCCCCGTCCACAAGATCACCTGTCGACACAAATAGATGCGGATCTGTCTTCTTCACCTGCTCCATGATCCTTCTGACCCGATCATGACGGACGATCAAGCCGATATGTACGTCCGAGATCTGCGCGATTCGCAAGGGGCTCACGCGAACCGGAATCCTGGCTGTTCTTATAACCACCCTCTTAATGCCAATCCGAGTCGCCTCAAAACTTCCATATCCGGCTACAAGCACTGCCGCCGAGAACACCAGAAGAAAATATCCCCTCGCCGATATAGCGCATCTTAAGCTATTCGCCGCCGAATCAATGCCGGGAATGAAGCCCGCCGCATACAGGAGCAAGCGATAGATATCAACGAGGATCGACCCACAAACCAGAAGAAAAAGAAAGCCCAGCCACGTGTAGCCCACACACGCCGTCACGCGCGCAAGAAATTCCAGCTCATATTTTTCAAACAGCCGGACGATCGCCGGGGCCGCGATCATGAGAAGCATGAAGAGGACAAGCAACATGCTCCACCGGACACTGAGCGCAAGAGCCGTCTTTGCTTTAGCAAAGATATAAAAGTGAAGCAGGCTGTAGAGAGAGAAAAAAGAAATCAGAAACATGGTCACGTGTGATCTACCTCGAAACCCTACATGCGTGTAAAGCAGCCCCTGGAGCGCTTCAGCAAGCTTAACCCACAGCAATGAAAATTGCAATCACCAATCTCAACCGTCATTCTCCGGAAAATATTTTCTATTTTTTTTCATTTTATTTTATTTTCCTCTTGCATCGCAGCGTAATTGGTCTTATTCTTATCTTTAATGAAAGCTTGTTGCACAAGGATCTTGGAAGGATGCAAAACGTGCCGGCTCGAGTGAAAATTGTTGTAGACCACGTAGAACTCGATGCGGAATTTTTCGACACCGAGTGCGCAAAGGCCATTGGCGCGGTTCTTCCCATTCATGCAAAGCCTTCGGTGTGGGGTGATGAATTCTATTTCGAAATTCCTGTGCGGCAATCTCTCGATGAAACGGCAACGACAAAAGTGAGTGTCGGTGACATCGGTTACTGGCCTCCCGGTTCCGCTCTTGCAATTTTTTTCGGCCCAACGCCGATGAGCCAGGGTTCAGAGCCTGTTCCTGCAAGCGCTGTCAATCTTGTTGGAAGGGTGCACGGTGATGCTACAATTTTGAAGAGTCTAAAAAGATCTTCGAGGATAGCTATCGAGCATGCTCAACAACATTGACAGGAAAACTTGTCGAGCTCTTCAACAGGCGAGTCGGCGGAAATCATTTCGGTAAGTGAAAGGGGGTGATGCGAGTGGCTACAAAGAAACCAGCAAAGAAGGCAGCAAAGAAGGCTCCGGCGAAGAAGAAGGCAGCAAAGAAGAAATGAAGTCATTTCGGTAAGTGAAAGGGGGTGATAAGAGTGGCAGCAAAGAAGCCAGCCAAGAAGGCGGCACCTAAGAAGGCACCTAAGAAGGCTCTGGCGAGGAAAAAAGCGCCTGCCTTAAAGTCGAAAAAAGCTCCGGCGAAGAAAGCAGGTAGTCAGCTCTACTGCGACACGTGCGGTATCGTTCTCACGGTAGACGAGACGTGCGACTGCGGAGCATGTGACATTATCTGCTGCGGCGAAGAGATGCAGATTAAGCAGTAGATACATCACAAAAGGGTGAAACTAAACTAGGGCCGCCGATTCGCCACCCTTTATCACCCTTTGATGTGGTTCTCCGTTGCACGTTTCCCCATATCCTTCGGCGCCGCGCAACGTTCGCGTTCAGTCCTTCCTGTCTATTTGGTCATCTGGCCTATCTGGTCCAGAGAGAAGACAGGAACCAGATAGACGAAACAGACTAGATGGACACGTAGACCCAAATGGCGTGCGAGCGCGGGAAGGTATGACATGACATCCAACATGCACACCAACAACACACTATTAGAAAGAGAAGAGAGCCTCTTAGTCATCATCGACGTGCAGGAAAGGTTGCTTCCGGCCATGGCGCATCGTGAAGCGGTTGCCGAAAACGTGAGGCGGCTCATCGCTTTCTCTGACATTATCGGACTCCCAGTCATAGTCACAGAGCAGGAAAAACTAGGCCCGACAGTGCCTGATCTTTCTCATCTCAAGCAGCCCGTCAAGCCAATTTCAAAAGTGGCGTTCAACTGCTTTTTGTGCGATGAGTTCGCCGACGCTATTCGTCGAAGCGGAAAAAAGACGCTCATCCTGACCGGGCTCGAGGCACATATCTGCGTTGTTCAGACCGCGCTCTATGCCGTGCCGGGGTTCAAGGTCCATACAGTACGTGATGCCATCTCCTCGCGAACCGTTGACAACTGGAACACTGCTGTTGAAAGAATGCGCGTGAATGGCGTTACAATCACATCGACTGAGATGGTAATCTACGAATTGCTCAAGCAAGCAGGAACCGCCGAATTCAAAGCAGCCCTGGCGCTCGTAAAGTAGCTTAGAGACAACTTCTCATCTCACACAGAGCCCACAGAGTTCACAGAGATAGAGCGAGTTCTCTTTGATTTTCCGGTGAGAGGCCGGAAAATCAAAACCGTCAGCCACTCCGTGGCACGGTAATTTTTTGGTACGTGTGCCCCTTCCGGCGAAGCCGGACGGGATTTGCTCGGAATGGTCCTCTCAACCATTCCGAGCAAAAATATCATTCTCTCTTCTCTTCATTTCTCCGTGAACTCTGTGACCTCTGTGTGAGACGTTTCTGTCTTGGCTCTTTCAGAGCAGTTATTCACTGCTGACCCGCGTGATCTAGGACTGCCAGGATCTCCATTTTGCGGCTGGCGAGTTCTGCCGTGTGCTGCCGGAGGTCTAGCACTATTACCGTTACATTGTCGCTACTGCCTGCCGAGAGTGCCTTTGCCACGATGCGTTCTGCTGCGAGTTGAGGATCACCTACATGGCGTGCAACTCCAATCACGTCCCGGGGCTTGAGCACGTCCCACACACCGTCGCAGGCAACAACCGCAAAGTCATTCTCGGACCCGAGAATCCCTTCCACAATACGCGGTTCCGGACTGACGTACGGCTTGAGAGCTGGATCTCCCAGGGCCCTGCTCATGGCAAGCATGCCTTGTACTCTGGGTACAACATAGGTAATGACCCACCCGCCCAGTGACTCAATCCGGGAACGTTCGGCAGGGACGTCCGGCTTATGATCCACGGTCAACTGGACAGCATCGCGACGCGTGCCTATGATCACCCGGGAGTCACCCGCATTGCCCGCAAGGAATCTATCATCAAGGATATGAAACGTGGCAGCCGCAGTTCCACTCTGAATATTGCGATTAACTATATAGCTGTCAGTAGCCAGATACGCTTCTCTCAGCAGTTCGCGATAAGGCCTTCTGTCGTCAGCCGGCTTCGAGCGCTCCGATCTCAATGCAGATAAGAAATGAGGCGTCAGTATTTCTGAAGCAGTATAAGCGGCCGCTGCACCCGAATGGCCGTCGTACACCTCCGCACTGAACAGTCCTTCTTCCTGCACATCAAAGACCGCCCGTGCGTCTTCCATGCTGGGGCGCAATCCTATGTCCTCAGCTATGCCGTATACGATTTTCACGGAGACCTTGCTTACTCTACCATATTTTAGTGGGACAGGTAAGAAAAGGAAAAGACGTTACGCGTTACAGGTTACACGTGAGTTATATAGCACATAAGACGTAACGCATAACACAAATACTTCACAGGTTGCACGTTGGGAAACCAAACATGTGAGGTTGTCCTTGAAGGCTTAAAGGCGCCGAAGGCGCGGCAGGTTGCATGTTCCGGGTTACGAGTTTCGAGTTATACACGAATTTTTATTGACTCCCCCGTATAGGCACGGGGCGGCTCGGTCAAGCCTGGAAAGATAAAAAGCACAAATTTACGTGAGACGCCGTATTAAATTTCGGCACGAAAAAGGCAGGTCTTTTTGACCCTGCCTTTTTTACTTTACAAACTGGGACCTAACTTACTTCGTGAACCTCCTAATCCCTGCAAGCCCCACAAGGCCCAAGCCGAGAAGCAGCATGGTGGCGGGTTCGGGGGCAGTAGTCGGCGGCAGGCCGTTGCCGGCATAGACCAGCATGTCGATGCCGTTACCTGCCGTGCCCGGCAGGCCGTTAGTGCTGACTTGCTGGTAGACGCCGCTGCCTCCTGCCTGATTCAGCCAGAAGCTGATCTGATACGTGTCGCCGACCGTAGTCCCAAAGGTCTGGTCGATGCCATCGTAACCCTGAGTCGCACCGTCGTACCAGAAGTAGGAGCCGCCGTGAGGTGAGAGCACACCATTGGCCGTAGTCTGGTAGCCAAGGAAGGTAACGCCGGCCTGCTGGAAGTAGGTCCATCCGGGCGACCCGCCGCCGGACGTGGTTGTGCCGCCGGTCTCGAAATCGCCATTAACCAGCAGGTTCGGGCCGGGGTGCGTGATGTCCACTACCGACGCGTCATCGAAGGCGAAGAAGCCGGGATCGTGGCGGAACACGAACGTCACCGTCGATGCGGCGCTCGTGGCCGCGAAGGCTGTAGTGTACTCACTGTAACCGGTGGTGATCGCGCCTCCGGCCAAGTCGAATACCTGAAGCCCAGACACGGGCGGCGGCAGGTTCTGAGCGCTAGCATTGCCCGCAATGGCTATGGCTATCGCAACCCCAAGGGCGTACTTCATGATGTGTTTCATCGGGCTTCCTCCTTTGAGCAAAGCTTAGGTACAGTATTCTGCCTTTTTTGTTCTTATAAGCATTCGCCATGCCATACCTGTAAGTATCTAATATTGTTACGTATATTAATATTTTAGCATTCTTCTGAGGAGGTTTTTTGTAAAACATACCGACAGTTTTCTGAAGGGGTTGGTGCGTCTTAAAAAGAACCAACAATAATATCAATTGGTTGGAGGAATCATTGGAGTGTAACGAATTCCGACAGAGTAAGACTCTCACTCTTGTTTTTGGTGACAGGTGGTGCTAAGCTCTTTCCCCAGCATGACAGAACTTCTCACGTGGGCGATCGACGTTATTCTCCACCTAGACAAGCATTTGGACATGATCATCAGAACCTACGGCCTCTGGACGCACCTGCTCCTCTTTCTCATCATCTTCTGTGAAACAGGGCTCGTCGTGACACCCATCCTTCCGGGCGATTCCCTGCTCTTCGCTGCCGGCACGTTTGCAGCTCTCGGCTCATTGAAGCTCACCTGGTTAATTATCTCGCTCGCATTCGCAGCTATCGCAGGCGATAACCTCAATTACTTGATTGGCCATCTTGTGGGACCGAAAGTCTTCACGAAAAAGAAATCACGTTTCTTTAAAAGAGAATATCTGGATCGTACCCATAGGTTCTACGAGAAATATGGAACCAAGACCATCATTATTGCACGCTTTGTCCCGATCATTCGCACTTTCGCGCCTTTTGTTGCAGGCATAGGAAGGATGACCTATATACGCTTCATTTCCTATGATGTCATGGGGGGAATTTTCTGGATCACGATTCTGGTGTTAGCCGGATATTTCTTCGGCAATGTTCCCGTCGTGAGACACAACTTCTCTCTCGCCATCCTCGCTATCATCATCATCTCGATCCTGCCCGGTGTCATAGAATTCCTCCGTCACAGGTACGGATCAAAAAAATCTTAGAACCTTATCTCACGCCCGTTCCCTTCGGTCACTAGAGTCCGCAGAGTCGCAGAGGAACGGCATGAGGAGAAAAGCACTTGAGAGTATGCATGTGCTTGCTCAGAATTCTCGGAGAGAATTCCTCGCATCGCATCCGGCGTCGCCGGAGTTTTGCAGGTACTAAACCCCTTCCGGCACAGCCGGACGGGGTTTGCCCGGAATGGTCCTCTCAACCATTCCGGGCAAGAATCTCATTCTCTCTTCCGTCTTTCCTCCGCGGCTCTGCGGCCTCGAACGAAGACGCCGCCGTGTCGGAGTGGGCGTGAGATAGATCCGTTCGCTATTTCTCTTCATCTGCTCTTCCCCGTGATCCATGTGTGAGACGAGCTCCGCGCATTAGGCCTTTAGACCCCTAAAGTTTCTTAAGGTGGGGACGATAACGGAAACGAACCTGAAAAGGGCAAACCACTCCGAAAGGGCGGGACGCAAAGCCACGGGCCTAACTTCCGCGGTGCGCGGGATACGGTAGCCGGGTTGCCAGGCGAAGGCAGCATCTTCCTTGTGCTGGCATTCGCCGGCCCAAAACAAGTACCAGCCATGGAGGTGCTGCGATGGCATTTGGACACCTTCCCTGCGGGCGTGCGGCTAGACTAGTCCAACTCGCTCTAACTATCCTGGCAACCATCTTCACCTATTCTCTTGCGTCGCCTGACAGCGCATCCGCGGCTCAGGCTACGATCGCCTGGGATCCGGACACGAGTCCTGGCGTTGCAGGTTACAAGGCCCACTGGGGCACCGTTTCCAGGAATTACTCGTGGTCAGCTGATGCTGCGACGCAGACCACTTACACGGTCCCAAGTCTGAGCCAAGGGGCCACCTATTACTTTGCGGCAACCGCCTATGATGCTGCCGGCAACCAGAGCGGGTACTCCAATGAGGTCTCATACACCGTGCCGTCCGCCTGCACCTACGCGATTTCGCCTGCCAGCCAGTCAATTGGTGCAGGTGGCGGCACCGCAAACACGAACGTATCCACGGGCACCGGGTGCAACTGGACAACCTCGAATAGCACTTCCTGGATCTCAATCAACTCAGGTGTAAGCGGGACAGGGAGCGGCACGGTGACTTATTCCGCCACCGCGAACACAGGCGCTCCTTCACGCACGGCAGCCTTCACCATCGCCGGGCAAATCCTTACCATAACTCAGGCAGGTGCACCGACCTATACATTAAGCGTTTCTACAAGCGGTACGGGCAGCGGTACCGTGACCAATAACCCGTCGGGGACAACCTTCGTTACCGGTACGTCTGTTACCCTGACTGCCACGCCCGGCGCAAACTCGACCTTCGTAGGCTGGTCAGGTCCCTGCGCGGGCACGGGCACCTGCACGGTGACCATGAACGCTAACCTCAGCGTTACCGCAGCATTCAACCTGCAGAAATACACAATCTCCGCCTCTGCCGGTTCAGGTGGGTCTATCTCTCCATCCGGGTCGGTCAGCGTCAATGCAGGGACAGGCCAGAGTTTCACCATCACCCCGTCGAGTGGTTACCAGGTGGCAGCGGTTACCGCGGACGGGTCATCGGTCGGTGCAGTGACCTCCTACGCCTTCAGTAATGTCACGGCCAACCATACGATCAGCGCGAGCTTTACTGCGCTAACACCTGCAACCTATACCCTCACCATAGGCACGACGGGTGCGGGGAGCGGTACCGTGAGTAGCAGCCCATCGGGGACAACCTTCAACGCTGGGACGCCTGTCACCCTGACGGCCACAGCAGGCCCAAATTCAACCTTTGCAGGCTGGTCCGGCGCATGCTCGGGGACGTCGTCGAGCTGCACCGTTGCCATGAACTCGAATCTCAGCGTCCAAGCAAGCTTTGCCCAGTCCCAGTCCCGCTACCCACTAACCATCACCAGGACCGGCTCAGGGACTGGCACGGTGTACAACAAGCCCTTCGGGACAACCTTTAGCGCCGGTACGTACGTTACCCTGTATGCGATGCCCGGTTTTAATTCAACCTTCGGCGGCTGGTCAGGGGCGTGCTCCGGAACATCCAGCATGTGTACCGTTGTAATGACCGGTAATCTTTCTGTGACCGCCACATTCAACTCATCCAGGAGGTACAGTAATACAGGCCACTAGAGCTAGAACAAGCTAGCCCATTCACCGCGTAGTAATTCACGCGCCTCCTTCTCCCTGTGCGGGACTGGTGGTAAACGCTGGAACTCCTCCCTTCCAGCGAGACCAGTCCCGCATATCTTTTAAAAAATCTGATCCAGAACTTGACAGGCAGCGTATGGTCTAATAAGATATGTCACTTTGAACCGCACTTCCGACAAGCCTCGTCTCTTTTCAGTCTTGAAAGCGGGGCATGCGCTCTTGCTCCTCGCCCTTCTTAGCCTCAGTCTCAACTTTATCCTTCCGCGCTCTGTCTGGTCTGCCCAGGTGACTCTCACGTGGGACGCTGTTGCTGATAGCAGCCTACAGGGTTACAAGATTTATTACGGTACCGCCAGCAGAAATTATACAGCTGCGGTGAACGTCGGAAACGCGGTCACGTATGTACTCACGGGCCTCGCTGATGGTACGACGTACTACGTCGCGGTGACAGCCTACGGCAGTTCCGGGGAGAGTACATATTCTAACGAAGTGTCGTACGCCACATCCCTCAGCGCCTCTAAACCGCAATCATGCACGTATGCTCTCTCTTCCCCTGGCGCATCCTTTGCTTCGACAGGAGGAGGAGGTAGTGTCACAGTCACTGCGCCTGCCGGCTGTGCATGGAGCTCTTCAACCCCACCAAGCTGGCTGAAACTGACCTCGGGACCGAGCGGCACGGGCAACGGCTCCGTCATCTATTCAGTTGCGCCCAATACCACTACAAGTTCACGCACCGTCAGCCTCACCATCGCCGGCCAGGTATTTACCGTGACGCAGGCAGGGCTGCAAACATTCACAATAACGGCATCAGCAACGTCAGGCGGAAATATCTCCCCGGCCGGTAAGGTTCAGGTCGCTTACGGCGCGAACCAGACCTTTACCATCTCGCGAAACTCAGGCTGCAAGATTGTTGGCGTGCAAGTGGATGGAGTATCGGTCGGGGCAGTCACTACGTATACCTTCCCAGAGGTACTGACCAGTCACGCGATACAAGCCATTTTCACGAAGAATTTGAATTAGCAGCTTGGATGATGTTGCTTTGCCAATCTTTTGTGAAGAATAAGCCCAATGATACCTAATAGGCTCAAGACCAAGAACGTTAAGGTTGCGGGTTCTGGAACCGGCACCGAGCTGAAACTGAAACCGTATCGTTCCGGCAAAGTCAGGGATGATCCCCAAGGCGCTAGGCTAGCTCTGGCTACTGTCGAATAGTTCCAAAGCGAGGCCCGACGACACTTCCGTGATAGACTCTACACCAAAAAAGGAGTAATTACCGGCTATTACGGGAGAGCCCGATTCTTCGTCATCAAAGCTTACCAGCGTCCCGAACCTCGGATTTGGAAGCGGGTACACCATCGGCACTGTCACTCGGCGTGCCTGTGACCGATGTTGCCGTTTTCCTTAGCCACTTCGACGCAACCTGTCCAAGCAGTCTTAAATCCTCCTTCTTCGCACTATAGAACTCCCGCTTTAGCAGCACCGGCTATGGCGGCATGGAGCAGGCCGCGGAACATACTTCAATTATTAATGTTTACAAGATGACGATCCCTGGCGACGCTCAGGAGGAAAAAGCTCCAGCCCATTTTTGCTGACAGCTTAGCTGATTGTAAAGAAACACGACAATCGAAAAACTGAGCGGGTAGATTTCGTGGACGGCTCCGGCACGTTATGATATTTCACCCTGCCAAACCCAGGAACTAAAAAGGCGGGGCCGAAAGCCCCGCCTTTGCTGTACCGTAATGAATCGAGTCTATTTCTTGAACTTTCTCCCAGCCCCGACGAGGCCCACTAGGCCAAAGCCGAGGAGAAGAAGCGTGGCCGGCTCAGGAACGGCGGGAGCGAAGCCAGGGGTACTACCAATAGACCCATCAATAAAGTTCATTGTCCCTGACTGCCAGGTGGGTGCGTTTGTACGGACGACTATAACCTCGGTACCATCGGCGAGGTTAGGACTTATGGCGGGGTTAATCTGGCTCGCCCAATTAAATGTGATGACTTGGCCGGTTGGCCCACGGTTGATGGAACCATCAACGGGCAGCGGGGTGAAAGAACCTGAGACCAAGTTGGCGTAACCGGTAGACTCTCCAACGTCGGTGGTGAATGTACCATAACTGTCCACGGACATCGCGTTGATGTAAGTTGAAGGGTTAGGACCCACATTTACGAACTGATACAAAAAGTCAATATTACCTGTCACCGTGTCTCGTACAACAATCTCCCTGACACTCGCCGTGAATGGCTGAGCACCGCTTCCAACAACAGTTACCGTGCCCGTATCGGCCAGGATAGAAGCGCCAAAATCGGCGGCAGGAAAGTTAGTCCCAGGCCCAGGGGTTATAGTCGAACCTGGCGTTAAGGATGTGGCGTTAGAAACTCCAGGCATAGCAAGAAACAGTGTTATCCCGCATACAGCAAATGCTAAACTGAGATATTTCTTCATTTTGTGATCCTCCTTCTTTATGTGGCTCATGCCTTACCCCTTAGCAAGGGATATGCCAATACCGGTTGCGAGCGCCGGAGCCATGCTGTAATACGCGCGCAAGTATATAATTTTATGAGGTAATTTACCCTAGCATCGTGGATAATGCTCTCATGAATACCACCATCGAGCCGACTGGTGCCCCTTGTTATCGTAAACCTTACCGACACTTTATTCTCCCATTCCGGCGCAGGAGCGAGGAGAGTTATTTAGATTCAATAGCTTACGTGCACAACCCCAAATGTAAAAAAAGCCGACACCACACTTAGATACAGACTTATAGCTTAAACCATGGCGGCAAAGTGCCCTGCAATCAACAGCTTAGGTGCGTAACCTCAGATGCAAAGAAAGCCGACAGCATCCTAAGCTCGAGGCGGACGGTTTAAACAATGCTGCTCGTTCTCTTTATTTTCTTCCGCGGCAAATGCAGACTCTTATGGTTTCCTATAAGGATGGATATACGTATACCCTCTCTGAATTACCCTGGTGTTTGGGGTACGTATGCTTATGGCATGAACCATGCATGCCGGATCGTGGGAGCTCATAGAGGTCTTGACAACAAATCCCCGGATAAGGTTTACTGATGGCACGCTGCCCAAGGCGAAGGATGTGGTATGAACGAGGGCGGCTCATGACTTATAACCTGTCATAGACTGCCTAGGATAACTAGACCAGCTCTGTGGGCAGGACCCGGGGAGTCTTGATCGCGTGCTTGCGTGGATCATCGTTCATAAGGAGGGGGAACCGATGGGCAAGAGCGTCACATTCGTAATTATGCTTGTTGCACTTTCGATCTTCGTGCTCGCATCCTTTGCGCACAGCCAAGACGTAACCGCTCTCAATGCGGCGATTCAGGCGAAGGGCGGAGGCTGGATAGCAGGTGAGACGTCGATGTCGCGGCTCTCCTCTGCTGAGCGCATGCGCCGGCTGGGGCTCAAGAGAAATGCCTTGGCAGCATCAGCCGGAGCACCGCTGCTTGGGGAATCCGGGCCGACCGGGTCTGCACCAACAGGCTTTGACTGGCGTAGCAACGGCGGCAATTATGTAACTTCCGTCAAAAATCAGGGGAGCTGTGGGGCGTGCTGGGCGTTTGCCACAACCGGCGCGACCGAATCGGCAACCCTGATCGCGAATCAGTCCCCTAATGTTGACCTCGATCTATCTGAGCAGGTTCTGATCTCCTGCAGTGGTGCAGGCAATTGTGAGCAGGGCGGCTACGTAAACACCGCGTCCAACTATATTCGCGACACGGGGGTGGCGCTCGATGTGTGCTACCCGTACACGGGAACGGATGGGACCTGCAGCATGGCCTGTGCCAACTGGCAGGCAGCGGCCTTCAAGATCAACAACTGGAGCTGGGTGGCCTCGCCAGGCACCACCCCCACTACCAATGCCCTTAAGAACGCGCTCTACACGTACGGGCCCCTCGTCACCACCATGGCAGTCTACTCCGACTTCTTCAACTATGTCACCGGTGTTTATAAATACACCTCAGGCTCTCTGGCAGGCTACCATGCCATCATCATCGTAGGATACAGTGACACGGGCGGTTACTTCATCGTAAAAAATAGCTGGGGGACCGGATGGGGCGAGGCAGGCTTTTTCAGAATCGCATACTCCGAGCTGACTAGCCCTGTAGAGTTCGGTTACGAGACGATTGCGTACACGGCGTCTCAGCATGCCTTCCCCGTCCTGTCGGTATCAAAGACAGGGAATGGGAGCGGAACGGTCAGCTCGTACCCCACGGGGATCAGCTGCGGGGCGACTTGCTCAGCCCAGTTCGTCCCCGGCACCCAGGTGACCCTCACGGCCACACCCGATGCCAATTCGACATTTGGAGGCTGGTCAGGAGGACCTTGCTCCGGTGTGGGGACCTGCACAATGAACATGGATGCGTCCAAGTCGGTTACGGCCACTTTTAATGGATCCTCAAATGGCAGCTACGCCGGATGCTACACCGACAGCAGCACGCGGGCACTGCCGAATGAGCTGTCAACGGGAAACGAAACCGTGGAGTCGTGCACAGCGAGGGCGGCTC
>Ga0209039_10000904_pt1 | contig 28567 bp, 26 predicted proteins | sample BogFormECP12_OM1_FD_188238 | JGI IMG/M metagenome (GOLD analysis project Ga0209039, IMG submission 188238) | Bog forest soil microbial communities from Calvert Island, British Columbia, Canada - ECP12_OM1 (SPAdes) (version 2) | ecosystem: Environmental > Aquatic > Freshwater > Wetlands > Bog ... | reverse complement strand
TAATCTGGACGAAAACCATTTCTGTGCCACTGGCACCTTTGACCCAGTAGAGACTTCAAGACCGGGTGTCTTTGTTGCAGGCGCATTTCAAGCCCCCAAGGACATTCCCCAAACGGTCGTGGAAGCCTCAGCCGCGGCTGGAGTTGCCGTGCGTCTGCTCGCGGACCAGCGCAACACGCTCACCACCAAGAAGCAGCTTCCCCCGGAAAAGGATTTTACAGGACAGGAACCGAGAATCGGGGTATTTGTCTGTAGGTGCGGCATCAACATCGCCTCTACAGTAAATGTCCCCGACGTTGTGGAACGGGTCAAGACGCTGCCGGGAGTGGCCTATGCGGGCGAAAATCTCTTCACGTGCTCCCAGGATGCGCAGCAGCTGATCAAGAAGGTGATAGAGGAGAACAATCTCAACCGTGTCATAGTGGCCTCTTGCACCCCTCGCACGCATCTGCCGCTGTTCCAGGAGACGGCTCGTGAGGCCGGCTTGAACAAATACTTGGTGGAGATGGCGAATATTCGCGAGCACTGTTCCTGGGTTCACATGCAAGAGAAGGAGAAGGCCACCGAGAAGGCGGTTGATCTCATCCGAATGGCTGTGGCCAGAACACGATTGCTCGAACAAGTCCAGGATCAACAGTTGGGGATGGTTCAGTCGGCCCTCGTGATCGGCGGCGGGGTTGCAGGAATGACCTCGGCTTTGAACCTCGCGGATCAGGGATTTCCGGTGCATTTGGTGGAAGCCGGCGACCAGCTTGGCGGCAATGCCCTGCGGTTGGCTCACACCATCAAAGGGGAAGAGGTCGGGACATACCTGGAGCAGTTGGTGCACAAGACAACTTCCAACGACAAGATCAGTGTTTATTTCAATGCTCGGATCGAGGACGTCCAGGGCTTTATCGGCAGTTTCAAGACGAAAATCGCGCCTGGAGGAAGTGAGCCTGTAGAGATCGAGCACGGCGTGGCAGTGGTGGCCACGGGGGCAAGTGAATGGAAGCCGGACATTTATGGTTACGGCTCCGATCCTAGAATCAGGACTCATCTCGAGATGAGCGAAGCAATGAAGGCTCAGGACCCGGCTGTCATGAAGGCAGGTACTACGGTCTTCATCCAGTGTGTGGGCTCTCGCTGCCAAGAACGGCCGTGGTGCAGCAAGGTCTGCTGCAATCACACTGTAAAGGATGCTATCGCCTTAAAGGAAGCCAATCCTGCTGCCAGTATATATGTGCTCTATCGCGATATACGCACTTATGGGCTCAACGAGCAGTATTACGAGAAGGCGCGCAGGATGGGGGTGGTTTTCGCCCGGTACGAACCCGAGGCCCCTCCTGTCGTTGAAACCGGCCAAAAAATAGTGGTCAAGGTCAAGGACCTGATCCTCGGCGGCACGATGACTCTGGAAGCCGACAGCCTGGCGCTCGCTGCGGCAGTGGTCCCAAACGACTACAACAAAGAACTGGCCCGGATGTTCAAGATTTCGACGAACGAAGATGGTTACTTCCTGGAAGCCCACATGAAGTTAAGACCTGTGGATTTCGCTACGGATGGTGTCTTCCTTGCGGGCTTGGCTCATTATCCAAAGCCTCTGGACGAAACCATAGCTCAGGCCGATGCCGCGGCTTCGCATGCGGCCCAGGCGCTGGCCCGCGGGTATGTGGACGCGCCGGGCATGGTTTCTTTCATTGACGAGTATCTTTGCAGAGGTTGCGGCCGCTGTGTGGACGTGTGCCCGTTCCACGCTCCTGAACTCAAGGAAGTGGCCCCAGGCGTGATAAGGTCCGAGGTTAACCCTGCATTGTGCAAGGGATGTGGAGCGTGTGGTGTGGCTTGCCCGACAGGGGCCGCAGAAGTCCGCCATTTCAAAGACGACCAGGTAGGGGACATGATAGACGCCGCGCTGAGTTAAATCTCAGGATAGCCGTCAGCCGGCACGTTGATCAAGACATAAAACTCCTTTTCGTGGAGACAACATGACCACTGAGTTTGACCCTAAAATCATAGCGTTCGCGTGCAACTGGTGTTCCTATGCAGGAGCTGATCTCGCGGGTGTGGGCAGAATGCAATATCCGCCGAGCATCAGGTTGATCCGGCTAATGTGCTCGGGCATGCTTGTTCCGTCCTACATTCTGAAAGCGTTTGAGAAGGGCGCGGACGGCGTCCTTGTTACGGGTTGACACCTCGGCGAATGTCATTACCTGGAAGGTAATGAAAAAGCGCAGAAGGTCCTGGACAAAACCCGTAAGCTTATGAAACTGCTAGGTATCGAAGACGGGCGCCTTCGACGGGAGTGGGTGTCCGCCTCAGAAGGCACTCGGTTTGCCGAGGTGATCCGGACCTTTACCGAGGAAGTCCGGAAGCTGGGCAGGAATCCACTTGCCAAGACGGAGACCGCCGCATGAAACTACCGGAAATTGTTGATCACACTCAGGCCTACTATTGTCTGGACTGCGGGATCTGCACGGGGAGTTGTCCTGTTTCGCGAGTCACTCCTGACTTTTCGCCCCGTCTGATGGTCGAAAAGGTTCTCATGGATCAAGAAGAGAACCCCCTGGAGGATGTTAACATCTGGTCCTGCCTTTCGTGCGGTCAGTGCAGCTCTCGTTGCCCATCCAAGATAGATTATCCTGAGTTCGTGCGGATGGTACGCGAAGAGGCGGTGACGCAAGGGAAGGGCGGTGTTCCGGCGCACCGGGGTCTGTTCCAAACCATCATGAGAATGCAGACCCTTGACGTAAAGCAGAGCAAAACCGACTGGGCGAAGGAGGCAGGTCGGATATCAGAATCCGGCGATACGTACTACTTTGTCGGGTGCGCTCCGTTTATGGATGTGGAGTTTCATGACGATTGGAATCTGGACGTCATGGATGGGCCCAAAGGGGTGCTGAAACTGCTCAATTCCATCGGGATCGAACCGGTTATACACGATGACGAGCGTTGTTGCGGCCACGACCTAATGTGGAACGGCGACAAGGAGAACTTCGCTAAGCTGGCACGTCGCAATGTTGACCTTATAAAGAGCCTGGGGTGCAAACGTGTGGTGTTCCAGTGTCCCGAAGGTTACCTCACTTTTAAGAAATACTATCCCGAAGTATTGGGACAAATGGACCTTGAACTGGTCCACTTTTACGAACTTCTCGCTGACAAGGTGGCATCCGGAGCCGTCAGCTTCGCTCCCCTTGAAGGCGTTGTGACTTATCATGACCCTTGCCGTCTCGGTCGCCAGGCAGGAATCATGGATGCTCCTCGGACGTTAATCCGGAGCATCCCGGGAATCACCCTGAAAGAGATGGAGCACAATCGAGAAAACGGCCTGTGTTGCGGTACGAGCGCGTGGATGGGCTGCTCGAGCTGCTCCAAAGCAATACAGAAGAATCGGCTGAACGAGGCCGTGGCGACAGGAGCAGAGACCATAGTAACCGCTTGCACGAAGTGCCGCGTGCATCTGAACTGTGCCCTGCGGGACACGGAGATGGACCTGAAGATCCGTGACATAAATGATCTTCTGGCCCAAACCCTCAAAACCTGATGTGCATCAACAGTCAAGCTGACACTTGAACGCGGTTGAACCAAAGGATGGTAACAAATTATGGCTTCACAGGAAGTTCTTATCATCGGCGGTGGGATAGCAGGAATGCAGGCCGCTTTGGATCTTGGCGACATGGGCATCCGAGTTCACCTGGTGGAAAAGAACCCCAGCATCGGGGGCAAAATGGCCCAACTGGACAAGACCTTTCCCACCAATGACTGCACTATATGAATTCTCTCGCCTAAGCTGCTGGATGTCGGTCGGCATCCGAATATTAACCTGTTAGCTTACAGCGAGGTAACCGAATTCTCGGGCCAGGTCGGCGACTTTAAGGCCAAGGTCCACAGGAAAGCTCGATACGTTGACAACACGAGGTGCACTGCTTGTGGAGCCTGTGCGGAGAAGTGTCCCACGAAGGTGCCCAACGAGTTCAATTTCGGGCTGGATCAGCGCAAGGCAATTTACAAGGATTATGCTCAGGGGATACCTTCCGTATTTACCATCGATCCCAATGCATGCAAGGTCCTACAGGGACAGAAATGCGGTGTCTGCGCCAAGGTCTGCCAGGCAAAGGCCGTCGATTACGAGCAGAAGGATTCCTATGTCGACCTTAATGTGGCCTCGGTAATCGTCTCGACCGGTTATGAACTCTTCGACGCGACGCAGATTTCCGAATATGGTTATGGGAAACTGCCCAACGTGATCTCTTCTCTGGAAATGGAGCGTCTATTGAGCGCGGGCGGCCCGACCAAAGGCCATCTGACGCGGCCCTCGGTCGTTCACGGCGAGGCTAGACTCAAAGAAATCCCAAAACTCATCAAGAAAGCGGAAAAATCCGAAGATGCGGCCGAAGCAGCGGCTTTGGATAGCGAGCAAAAATGGCTGGAAGACCACGTACACAAATACCACACGGCTAAGAAGCTCGGATTCATCCAGTGCGTCGGTTCCCGGGATTTTCGTTTCCACAAGTATTGCTCAAGCTATTGCTGCATGCACTCCATCAAAGAAGCAATTATCGCCAAAGAACATGAGCCTGAGACCGAATCGTACATCTTTTACATGGATCTGCGTACTGTTGGAAAGGGCTTCGAGGAATACAAGGTGCGCGGGGCCAAGGTTTCCGGGCTTAAATACGTTCGTGGACGCGTTGCCGAGATCCTTCAGGACGAGGAGCTTAATCCGGTGGTCTACTACGAGGATACAGAGCAGCGTAAGGTTGTGAGCATGACCCTGGACATGGTGGTTCTGGCCAATGCCTGTTCGGCTCCTCGGGGGATCGCCAAGCTCGCGGAGCTTCTCGGCCTGGAACTGGAAGAGAACAACTTTGTCAAGACGCACCCCAATAGGCCGCTGGATACCAACGTTCCCGGAATTTACACGTGCGGATGCGCGCAGGGGCCTCTTGATATTCCCGAGTCCGTAGCCCAGGCAAGCAGTGCAGCGGCCCGCGCCGCGGAAGCGGTCATGACAGGCGGCCGAGCACTGGCTATATGAGGGAGAGAGTAGATTGAAACAAGAAGAAAAATCTGACGTTCGAGTAGGCGTTTTTGTTTGTGACTGCGGTTCCAACATCGCGGGATACTTGCAAATGAATGAACTGGTCGAGTACGCCAAAACTCTCCCCAACGTGGTCTTTGTTCAGGAAAACCTCTACACCTGCTCCGAGGGTGGAATAAACGAGATAAAAGAAGCGATTCCGAGGGAGAACCTAAACCGCGTTGTGGTGGCATCATGCACGCCGCGGACTCACGAGCCTCTCTTCATGAGTGCTTGCGAAGAGGCGGGGTTGAATCCCTATCTTTTCGAGATGGCCAATATCCGCGATCAGTGCTCATGGGTCCACATGAGGGAAGGGGAAAAGGGGACGGAAAGGGCCAAAGCGCAGATCGGGATGGCGGTGGCCAAGTCTGCTCGGCTGAGAGAATTGAGCCGGATAAAGCTTAGCCTATATCATAGCGCTGTCGTCATAGGTGGCGGCGTTTCGGGAATGTCTACGGCCATGGCTCTGGGTAACATGGGGTACGAGGTTGACCTGGTGGAAAAGCAGGACCGCCTTGGAGGTCTGCTCAACGATCTGAACCTTGTCCTGCCTGCGCACGAACCTCCATCCATCCTTGTGAACGACCTGACGACGAGGCTTGAGAGCAATCCCAAAGTCAAGATCCATACTTTGTCCGAAGTAAAGAAAGTCGAGGGTTACGTTGGGAATTTCATCGTAACCTTGTCGGATAACGGGACGGAGAGCAAAATTAATGCCGGCGTCATCGTTGTGGCTGTCGGTGCACGTGTCCTGAAGCCTGAAGGTCTCTTCAACTATGACGGTGAAAAGGTCATTACCCATATTGAACTGGAAGCCATGCTCAAAAAGGGCGTGTCCCAGCCAAAGAACGTGGTTATTGTGCAGTGCGTCGGCTCTCGGTGCGAAGAGCGCACATACTGCTCCCGCATCTGCTGCATGACCGCGGTCAAGAATGCCATACTCCTCAAAGAGGCGGAACCCGCAACCAACGTGACAATTCTCTACCGTGACATGCAGATGTACGGCGTAGAAAACGAGGACATGTTCCGAAAATCCAAGGAAATGGGCGTCAGGTACGTGACCTATGATCCCGACAGGCCGCCCGCAGTGGAGAACGGCCAAGTCAAGGTCTACCACCTGCGCATGGGAAAAGAAATGGCTATCCTGGCTGATCTGGTGGTGCTTTCCACGCCGTTGATCGCTCAAGAGGACGTTGGAGACATATCGACGATGCTGAAAGTCCCTGTGAACGCGAACGGCTTTTTCCTGGAAGGTCATGTGAAGCTGAAGCCGCTGGATTTCGCCACAGACGGTGTGTACCTTTGCGGGAACGCCCGGTTCCCTTCTACCATAAGAGAGGCCATTTCTCAGGGTCTTGGAGCGGCTTCCCGGGCCGCGGGGGTTCTTTCCAAGGAAGCGCTTTACACCAGCGGCGTTGTTGCGGATATAAACGCGGATACCTGCTGCGGTTGCCTGGGCTGCGTGGACGTCTGCCCGTACGGTGCCATCAACTATATAGAGGACAGAGGTGTTTGCCAGGTGAACAAGGTGCTCTGCAAAGGGTGCGGCGGATGCGCGGCCACCTGCCCATCGGCGAGTGCTCGACTCGAAGGTTTTTCCAGCGACCAGATTTATGCTCAGATTGAACAGGCCCTTGCGGGATGATTTGAAGGGGTAGGAAATGTCCAACGAACAGTTTGAACCGACGATAATCGGATTTCTCTGCAATTGGTGTGCGTACGCGGGCGCGGACTTAGCCGGAGTAAGCCGGCTGCAATATCCCCCCAACCTCCGGACCATCAGGACGCTGTGTTCCGCAACTGTCGGGCCGCATCAGATATTGAAGGCCTTTCAGAAAGGGGCGGACGGCGTCTTTGTAGGGGGCTGACACGTCGGCGATTGCCATTACCTGTACGGTAATTACATGACGGTGAAAAGAACGGCTTTCATGAAAAAGCTCCTCGAGTTCTCAGGAGTGGATCCGGAGAGGCTTGTCCTCAAATGGGTTTCTTCGGCTGAAGGCCCGCGTTTTGCTCAGGTTGTCACTGATTTTGTCGAGAAGATCCGTGCCCTGGGACCATCCCCGCTCGGCCGGGCCTCCGGAATGGAGAAGGCCGGATAGACTTGATTGTGGCTGCGAAGCGGTGGAGAGCGGGCAGCACCCAAACAAAAATTGCGGCAAACCAGCTGACTGAGAGATAAGATGATCGAACAAATAAGAAACCACGTAAAGGCGCTATTGAACGACGGGAAGATAGCAGCATTCTTGGGCCTCAAGAATCAAGAGGGAAACATCCTTCCGTATCTTTATGAAAAGGCGGAGGATCTGGACAACGGCCTCAGCCTCGGCGACCTGGAAGGTCCGGGAGATGCCCGTTATCCCATCGCCCGCCTTCTTATGACGGTCCTCAGCCGTGAGCCTGAAAAAGTTTTCGGAGTGCTTCTGCGCGGCTGCGACGAACGGGCTTTGAATGAATTGTCGCGCTGGAACCAAATCGGCACAGCGGAGAGGATTGTGAGAGTGGGCATAGCATGCCCCCAGGAATTGGCCCGCGTACATGAATGTCGCAAACCTTTTCCTGACGAGTTTGTCGCGGGGGAAAAGGCCGAGCCGGTTTCCAACGCCAGTGTCGATGAGGTCATGGCCAAGGACCTTGTGGGCAGATTGGCTTACTGGATGGGAGAATTTGATCGTTGTATCAAATGCTACGGCTGCCGGAACGTTTGCCCGGTCTGTTTCTGCAATGTCTGTACGCTTGAAGAGGACAAACTGATCAAAACCGGAGATTTGCCTCCGGAAAACCCCATGTTCCACCTCACCCGCGCTGTTCACATGGCCGGAAGATGTATCGACTGTAATTTGTGCACAGAGGTCTGTCCCGCAGATATTCCTTTAAGAACATTGTACAAGAAGGTGGCGGAAATTGTGAAGGATGAGTTCGGATATGTCACTGGAGAGGCGGGAGAAGGTAAATCACCGTTGAACATTCTGGGACCTGACCCAGGCCATACTTCTGCAAATCAGTAGCCTACGCTGGACTCGGAGAGCGGCTGCCAATGCCGCCGCGAATGGTGTGAGCACATGTCTCCCAAGATCAGACGCGCAAAGATGATATTCTTTGAAGCGCGGGTGGTAATGGAATGCCCCTTTTGCGGCATGACTTTGCTCAAGACAGACTATCGTAAGGTTGCGAAATTGCTCAATGACCAAGTGATGCCCCGAGGGAAAGTCTGTGCAAAATGCGGCGGTGTAGTCATCATCAAACTGAATGCAAAAGGCAAGGAAACCGTTTTATCCAAGATCTCGGAGGGGGCCTGAACTCGGGCTGCGATTGCAGGGAGGAGACGTGAGCATGCTGACGCCGGAAAATGCTGTTCTGTTGGTGGTAGATTTTCAGGAAAAACTCGTTCGTGCCATGCATGAAAAACAGGCCCTCGTGGAAAACGCGGCTAAGATGGTGCAGGGAGCTAAAATTCTCGGCTTACCTATTCTGTGGACCGAACAGAATCCCCAAGGTCTGGGGGCCACCGTTCCTGAAGTGGCGGATCTCCTTTCCGACATGCAACCGGTCAGCAAGTTGAGCTTCAGTTGCTGCGGAGAGGCGCGGTTCATGGAGCAGCTCCTGAAGCTCAACCGCAAGCAGGCCCTTCTCTGTGGTATTGAATCCCATGTATGCGTCTACCAGAGCGCCGCGGACCTGCTCAGCCTGGGGTGCGAAGTGCAAGTGGTCACGGACGCAGTCGGCGCCAGGACTACCGCCAACAAGGACATTGGCCTGGAGCGGTGCAAAGAGCTGGGTGCTTCGCTGACCAGCACTGAAACCGCCTTATTCGAGCTGCTGAAAATAGCAGGGGGCGACAAATTTAAACAAATGCTAAAGGTGGTAAAATAAACAGATTATCCCAAGAAAACAGAGTTTTCTAATGGGCTCAGTGCCGAAAAGCATTTCCACAATAAAGAACAAGGGCAGGTGACAACCCTGCCCACATCCATTTGTGTGAACTCCATATATCGATAAGGCATCTGGCTCGGATAACCGAAGGGCCGCTTGTTACGCAGCCATCCTATGCATACGCCCAATGAGGTCCATAACAATGGCCTTCTTGTGTTTCAGATCGCTTCGGAAAGAGAACCTATCCGTGTCGGAGATTTCCAAAGACAGCTCCGAAAGGTAGCTTTCCAGGATCTCCCTCATTACTCCGGCTTCCTCATCGCTGAAATCAACCCGTACCATTTTCCGAATCCTTTCTTTTTCAGCATTTTGGCCGCCCGACTGCCGTGCATAACGCGGCGGCACTCACCCAAGCAGCCGAAACTCACCTCCACACATTTCTCAGGCGACCGATTCACCTAATCGTATTTATAGCCTAATAACGGTGCCGTAATCCGCAAGCCGGATCAGGACAAAATAACGGGAGAGCTGCTAGCAACTCCGGCCTCAAGATCCCCAGCCTAACAATCATCTCCAAGAAATGTTCGGCTCTTTTCTCAGAGGCAGCCTCTGGTAGTGGTATTTCGGGTATCCCACCATCATGGTTCCGAAGCTCTGGTGGTCTATCGGAAGGGCCAATGCCTCCATCATCGGAGGATAAGAGGTCGCGGCGGCATTGAAGTAACCTGCCCAGCAAGCGCCAAGACCGAGAGCGGTGGCTGCCAGTTCCAGATAGGTTAGGGCGATGATGCAGGCCGGCTGGGCCGCGGGTAAGGATCGCAGGCCGTGGGCCACAATGATGTGAGGAGCTCCGCGGAGGACCTTGCCCTGTCCACGTTCCCAGGCTTGGACCACACGGTCGAAATGCATGGGCCCGGCCACCTCGGGGTGTTCCTCTATCATATGCCGCATCCAGTCAATTACCAGCCCGGCAAGTCTCTTAACCTCTTTCGAGTCCTGAACGGCTAGCCAGTGCAACGGTTGCAAGTTGTGGCCTGATGGCGCAAACCGAGCAATTTCAATCAGTCGGGTCAAAACCGCACGGTCTACGGGCTTATCCTTGTAATTCCGAATGGAGCGTCTGGAACGCAAAAAATGCTCGGCATGCTCGGGAGTCAACAGAAGCTGTTTTTGCATTGGAGGGCAATCCTCCGGCTTCATGCTCCTATGAGACAACGCACCGGCCGGACAGACCGTGACACAATGGCCGCAGTCTACGCATAGGTCATTTGCCCCTTCCACCGACGACGGAAAAGCGCCTTCCCCTTTGATTTCAATGAGTCCGAGCGGGCACTCTTCCGTGCAGCAGCCGTCGCGTCGACATTTGTCCTTATCTATAACAAACAGACTCATATGCACTCCTAATGTGTTTACTTTCGGTTGGACAACTGGAATCTATTCTGAGAAACTCATTATCTTCGACATCTTTTGCGGAATCGAGAATGAACGGCGTGGGAGACACTGAGGGCACCCAAGCCTGCTATTGCACGCCTCCAAATGGAGGCAGAATAATTGGTTGTCATGATGGCAATTCTCCGGTAAATAATGTGCAATAATTCTCGACTGTAACCATGAAGATGGGCCGCCGACTGTGTGGATCGCAGGTGCCGCGTACTATTGCTAGTGCCTATGGGGAGGTTATTCCGTGAAGAGGCTCTTTATTGTCTTTGTAGGCATGGTGCTGTTGTGTGGCCTGCCTGTGGGCCCGGTCGCTCAAGGATTTTTCGCAACCGGTACAGCGGCGACTCTTAATAACATTCCGTTGGCCTATCCCGGTAGCACGCTTTGCAGCGACAGCCCGGGGTCTGGTTTAATTAGTATGCCAAGCCTGTACTTTGGCTGGCTCGAACATCCTAAGGGCAGTACCTGGGCTCTTCAGCGTCAGGCCTCAACGGGAACAGCGCCGTGGCCGCTGAAAGGCTGGTGGTTTGAGGCAACGAAAGAAGTCGCTCTTGATCAGGGCTTTAGTCTACTCATCTCTGGAGGTGTCTTTCTCCCCCGGCGCACTGCTGGAACATGGTTTACTTCTCCTCTCACTACGTCGTTTGACTTCGAAATCCCATCGTACGATTGGTGGTTTGTGGACGGACTTGCAAAAGGCTGTGTCTCCGGTCCAATTGAACTTCTGGCTGGCTTGCGATGGGATCATACGAGTACAAGGGTGGACTACAGCGATAATACCAGTGACGACTATATTCTCAATTCATACATGCCGATCATCGGAGCGCAAATTAATCAGCCGTTTTTCAACGGTTCCATGCTAGTTCGATTCGTGGGCTCGCCGCTGGTTTGGGGCCAGCTAAAATATCATTTTTGGGATCGGCTCGGTTACGCTGAGTTTGGGGATTTCTGTGTCAATTCTAATAGTTCTTTTGTGGAGATCTTGGCAGACTATCGGTTTAAACTCACAGGTGATCTCCGGGTGGGTGCATTTGCAAAATGGAACTCGCTGAGGGTAAGAACCGATGATCGAAATCTTTCAGGTTTGACGACAGAGTCCGTCTCGTGGTCGGTTGACATACGATCGTGGACACTTGGTGGAGTCGCTTCGCTCGATTTTTCGAGTCCTTGCTAATCATCTTATTTCCCGACTGGGATGACCTCCCTGCACCAATGGACAGAAAAGGGTTTTGCCTCTGAACTAGCAGATCCCGCTTCCTGTCTATGTGAACAGCCCGCAAGCGCAACGCACCCCCGCGCATGAAAAACGACTTTTGGTTTATAGTATTTTTCAGTAGATCAGACCGCGATCAGCGCTTGGTCCTGCCCAGATCAATGCCCGTGAGATTCGTTCCGGCGAGATTGGCGCCCCGCAGGTTTGCCTCAGTGAGATCTGCGCCGGCAAGGTTCGCTTCAGAGAGGTCCGCGCCCCCCAGATCTGCTCCCGCAAGAGTCGCGCCTGAAAGGTCAGCCATTGTCAGATTTGCCTTGGACAGATTTGTCACAGTCAACACCGCCTTGGTGAGATTGGCCATAGTGAGGTTCGTTCCGCCGAGATCGGCCCAGAACAGATCCGCGCCAGTGAGGTTCGCCATCGTAAGATTGCTTTTTGCCAGATTGGTCTGGGAAAGGTTTGCTCCGCTCAGATTAGCCCCCGTCATATTTGTCCAATAAAGGTCGGCATTCACCATAGAGGCCCCGGCCAGGTCAGCCAAGACCAGGTCCCCACCGGTCAAGTTCGCTTCGGTGAGGTCAGCACTTACTAAACTCGCCCCTGTGAGAATAACGCGAGTCAAATTCGTGCTAGTCAGATGGGCTTCAGAGAGATCAGCTCTCGTCAGGTTTGCGCCGGAGAGATTCGCCCCTGAAAGATCCATCTTGGCCAGTCTGACACCGACGAGTTTAGCACCGGCCAAATCCGCGCCCGAGAGGCCGGTCCCCGGTTTGATGAGGGTACGAAGAAGCGCTTTCAAAGAGTCAGCTTCGCCGCTCAGAATTATCTCACGGCTTAAGCGATTCCGTATTTCGATTATCAAAGCTGCCTCGCGACCCGTTTCATTCCGGTGACCTCATTTGCAAACAGATGCAATCTAGTTTGTCCAGAGAAGGGGCAAGGCAGATTTCCCGACCTGGTCTCCACGGCACGTCGCGACACTGGGAATGCCGGCTGGAAACCCCACTCCTCGCATAGGGTCAGTTCAGAAGAAACTCTCTCACATGATGGATAACCTTATTCCTTTGAGCGGTGGTCAGACCGGGAAAGATAGGCAAAGCCAGCACTTCTCGGGCGGCTTTTTCACTCTCTGGTAAACTGCCTTTCCTGTATCCCAGCTCAGCGAAGCAATCCTGCAAATGCAGCGGAACAGGGTAGTAGATGGCAGTATCTATAAGGTGCGACTTGAGATACCCCTGGAGCGCGTCCCGGCGACTGACTCTAATCACAAATTGATGGAACACATGTCTGTAACTGGGGACATCTGAAGGAAGACGGATCAATCCTTTTCTCTCAAGGTCCAAAAACGCGTCAATATACGCGCCGGCATTATCTCTTCTCTGTTGGTGCCACTCTTCGAGGTGAGACAGTTTCACTCTTAAGGCCGCAGCCTGAATCGCATCCAAGCGGAAGTTCCCACCTACGAGCGAGTGGTAGTACCTGTGCTCGGCCCCGTGATCGCGCAGCCTGCACAGCTTTTCTGAAACTTCCTTGTCCTGGGTCAAGATCAGGCCTCCATCGCCGATCCCTCCAAGGTTTTTCGAAGGGAAGAACGAGAGGCAGCCTGTATCCCCCATGGTTCCGGCCATTTTCTCTTGGTAAGTCGCCCCTATGGCCTGGGCCGCGTCTTCCACTACCTTTAGGCCGTGCCGTCTGCAAATCTGCATAATTGCGTCCATGTCGGCACAGAGACCGAACAGGTGCACAGGAATTACTGCTCTCGTGCGGGAGGTGATCAGCTTGTCGAGCTTTGTTGGGTCGAGGTTAAATGTCCGAGGTTCGATGTCGCAGAAAACTATTTGCGCGCCCAGTCGGCGAACAGAGCCTGCTGTAGCGAAAAAAGTAAAACTCGGCACGATCACCTGATCCCCTAAGCCGATATCAAAAGCCATCAAGGACGCGATAATGGCATCAGTGCCCGACGAGACCCCGATGGCATGATGTGAGCCGCAATAAGCGGCGATCTCACGTTCGAAGCTTTCCAATTCAGGTCCGCCCACGAAGCGATTACTTTCCAGGACGCCGAGGACAGCGTCTCTCAACTCAGCCCCAATGGGTCGATGTATGGGACCGAGATCGAGCAAGGGAACGACCAGCCCGTCATCCTTCTCAGCGTCATAAGTTTTTCGTTGCAAGTTTGCTCCCTCAGTAAAATTAGGCAGAAAGCCTCTTGAAGGCACTCTTAATGTGTCATACTATAAAAGACTCGCCCTGCTCAAGCCCTTTCGACCGGAATCGGGAGCCAAGGCAGTTGCCGGCAATCCTAAGACGAGGGAAGCCGGTCTTGACATGGATGACTATGCAAACAGGAATGGGCTCAAAGAGCGGTCAATCGGCGACGGGCCATGGAAAACTTGAAGATTATTTTGACCATTTGTATTTTTCGATCATTTCCATTGGGGTGGGGGCGATAGTCCTCGACGTAATTCTGTATGGCATTAGTGCAGAGTCAGCGACGATCAGCAATCATCTGCTGGCCGCGGGACCAACTTGCGGAGTCCTGTGCCTCGGGTCGGCCCATTATCTACACGCGGCGACAATATTGAACCTGTCGTAGACAGAAACTGGGGCTAAACAGCAAGGAGCTGCTCACAGATTACACGAAGGAGAGACAAGACAAGGCCCTCCCACCGAGTGAAAGGGCCTTCGCAAGTCTTACATTTGAGTTATGTGACTACCGCTCGGTACTGCAGATTCGCTTTGCCACATTAGGCACCAGAACTTTGCTGCAGACCGTCGCTTGTTACTTCTTAAACTTGGCCACCTTCGCGGGCTTCTCACCTGCCGGACACTTTAGCACGGTCATCCAGTTACAGGACCATTTGATCGTGGGTGCGCAGGGACCGCACAGTTTTTCCTTGCCTTTGCATTTGCCTTTGCAGAGAACCTGGTCAACGCAGGGCGGTTTCTTGCAGGTCGGCATCGTGTAGCAGCCCCAATCGCCCATGGCGAACACCGACCCGGCAAGGGCCAAAGAACTAACCAGAACGACCAACATAACCAACGACTTCTTCATCCTAAACCCTCCTTAAATGAAGCATACTCCAATACAAGAGCTGTTAGACCAAAATTTTAGTCACCGTAGCACGCGTTTACGCGCCTTGTCAAGAAAAATCCCGCCGCCATCGGCAGGCAACAAAAAAGACCTTTTACCCACCAAAACGCTTGGCCTGGCCCCTTCGATCCGTCCCTGCCGGGCTCCCCTGCCAAACGCGTCTTATGAGGTAATCCAACTACACAACAATTGCAAGAAAAATCGTATCGCTCCTGGAAAATAGAATACGGGCCCGGATGAGCGGCGGCGCTGACAAACTAAAGAAAGTTCCACTCGGGTCGTGTGAACGAACCTAAGGATAGGGGCGGGTTTGCAACCCACCACTACTTTCCGTGATAGGCGCGCAGACACTCACCTACAACGCTCGGGAAATTGCGGTGGGAATCAAACCTTGAGGACAATGGTCTGGACCAGGGGTTTGCGGCCCAGGATTCGATTGATGTGTCTGCGGACCGCGAGTCGGATTTGTTCTTTGGAGTTGTCCCAATCTTCCGGAGTCCCGGGATCCAGTTCTGCCAATCGCTCTTCGATCGAGATACGGACTCCTTCCAGCAATTCCGGTTCCACTTCGTCAAAGGTAACGCCTCGTGAATGGACCTCCGGGCCCGCGATCACTCTACCTGTCTCTTTATTAATCACCAAGACCACGGTAACTAAGCCCACCTCGGAAAGCGTCCGCCTGTCGCGCAGAACATCGTGGCCTATGTCCCCGACTCCTTTCCCGTGCACAAAGACCCGACCAACTTCGAGTTGCTCAATCACCCGGGCCCCTTCGTGGGAGATCTCTACGAGGTCTCCATCCTGGGCTACAAGAACCCTGTCAGCAGGAATACCTTCTTCTATTGCGATATGTGCGTGGCGCAACAGATGTCTATACTCTCCATGAATGGGTATGAAACACTTTGGATGAACCAGGCGTATGAGGTAACGCAGTTCTTCCTCGCTGGCATGCCCGGACACATGGACGTCGGATACCTTTTCATACATCACGCGGGCGCCGCGCCTCGAAAACTCGTTGATTATGTGCGTGATGGCCCTTTCATTGCCCGGAATGAACTTTGACGAAAGAACCACAACGTCTCCTGGCTTAACTTTCAGGAACTTGTGCCGGTCCAAGGCCATGAGCGAAAGTGCAGACATGGGCTCTCCTTGAGAGCCTGTGGAGAGTACCGTTACTTTTTCATCCGGTAAGCTCTCCATGTCCTTCATGTCCACCAATATGCCGTCTGGAATGTCAAGATATCCCCTGTCGGCCGCAATCTTGGCATTAGACGCCATGGATCGCCCGACAAGAACAACTTTGCGACCGAATTCCTGTGCCAGATGGAGCACCTGTTGAACCCGGTGGATGTTTGAGGAGAAGGTAGCGATGAGGATGCGTCCTGACGCCTCTCTGAAAATGATCTCGAAGGCAGGACGGATCATGCTTTCCGAGAGCGTGCTCCCTGTCTTTTCCACATTGGTGCTGTCCGAGAACAGCGCCAGCACGCCGTTGCGCGCATAGCCGGCGATCTTCTCCAGATCGCATAGGCGTCCGTCTATCGGAGTGGGGTCCAGTTTGAAATCGCCAGAATGAAGGATCACTCCCGCAGGTGTCTTGATGGCCAAGCCCACACCGTCGGCCACGGAGTGGCACATGGCGAAGAAACCTATCTCAAAAGGACCCAGTTGAACGATGCTGTCCGCGGAGACTACGTTTCTGGCGCTGCTACCCATAAGACCGAATTCTTCAAGTTTGTTCTCAATCAGCCCCATAGTGAGTCCCGTTGCATAAATAGGGGCGGGGATTTTCTTGAGAACGTAAGGGAGCGCACCTATGTGGTCTTCATGACCGTGAGTGAGGACGATCCCCAGGACGTTCCAATCCTGCCGGATTACGACTTCCAGGTCAGGTATGACGATATCCACCCCGGGCATGGACTCGTCCGGGAACATCAGCCCTGTGTCAATGATGAAGGCATCTTTGCCGAGAGCTACGATCATCATGTTCAGACCGATTTCTCCCAGTCCCCCCAATGGAAGCACTCTCAGTTTTGGTGTCGGATCATCGCTCATAAGGACCTTGTTGGATGTAAAGCCAATTAGCCATAGATTAAGTAAGGTTTTCGGGAAGCCCCCTCCGGTACGAACGGCACAGCCTAACTGCGCTCCGGAGGTACCCCGGAAACCCGGCTGAGTTCCACATTTTTCCGCGAAACCGTATGATACAGACCTGTAGGAACTCCCTCAAGCCAGAGGAGCGATCATCTTTGAAAAGAAAGATCGCCAGCTTAGTGAAAAGTGCTCTCTCCGGCTGCTACAGCAGCCCTAAAACGACTCTGCCGCTGAAAAAAGACAGCTATCTCAAGGAAAAGTTGCCCGGGCAAATCTTACCTCAGACTTGAACCAGCCTCCAGGTTGCGGACCACCATGTCTCCCACCTCAGAGGTGGAGTAACCCATACCACCAGCTCCCAAGCTTTTGAGATTGGGAAGGGTTTTTACTACAGCATCCTCGATGGCCTTCGCCGCGGCGGATTGGCCCAGAGTCTCCAGCATCAGCGCTCCGGCGAGTATGCCGGCCAAAGGGTTTATCACGTTTTTGCCCGTATACTTGGGAGCTGATCCTCCAATGGGCTCGAACATGGAAACACCTTGCGGATTGACATTCCCGCCGGCGGCTATACCCATGCCGCCCTGTATCATTGCCCCAAGATCGCTAATGATGTCTCCGAACATGTTGTCCGTGGCGATCACGTCGAACCACTCCGGGTTTTTTACCATCCACATGCATATTGCGTCTACATGGGCATAGTCTGTGGTCACGTCCGGATACTCTTCAGAGATCTCCTTGAAGACCCTCATCCACAGATCCCAAGCATAGGTGAGTACGTTGGTCTTACCGCACAGGGTCAGTTTTTTCCTCTTCCCCCTGGCTCGCGTTGTCTCGAAGGAATAACGGAGCAGACGCTCAATTCCTTTACGAGTGTTTATAGACTCTTGGATAGCCACTTCATCAGGGGTTCCCCATTTAAAGAAGCCGCCGGAACCTACGTAAAATCCTTCAGTATTTTCTCGGACTACAAGGAAGTCAATTTGATCCGGTCCTTTGTCTCTGAGAGGGGTCTCCACATACGGATAGAGTTTGACAGGCCTGAGGTTCACATACTGGTCCAACTCGAAGCGAAGCCTGAGCAGAATCCCTTTTTCAAGAACGCCGGGCGGTACGTCTGGATGTCCTATAGCCCCAAGGTAGATGGCATCCACCTTCTTCAGGTCCTCCAGGACGGAAGTTGGAAGAGTTTCCCCTGTCTCGAGGTACCGCCGACCGCCAAGGTCAAAATCAACGAAATCCAGCTTGAACCTGTGAATAGATGAAGCCGCAGCGAGGACCTTCTCCCCCTCTCGCACCACTTCGGGCCCCGTTCCATCCCCTGGAATGACACCAACGGAAAACGAATCCGACATTACTAACCTTCTTTCTAGTCAACCGGCGCCGATGGCATGGCCGAGACTCGGAAAATGGTTTCTGCAACACCCGGCGGGCAGATTGCGGGCCTGTCATTGAATTCAGGCACTGCCCTTCAACCCTGCGGGAGCGCGTATGGAGAATGATACATTAAGAAAAAATGGATCACAACTTGCGTCTGGTTTCCTGATGGGCAAGCGCGTTTCCTTGTATCGCGGCCGGATCTGCGAGTGATTAGGTAGTTTGGCTACCCAAAACATATGTAACTTTATAAGTTGACAATGTCCCGCCATGACTTATTCTGTTAGTAACCGGGAACGGTATCGCGAGGTTCCGGGAGTCATCTTTCACCCCCTACGTCTTTTTTAGTTCGTAGGGGTTGACTTTTGTACGGACCAGAGATATTTTTAGAGACGAAAGGCCGTCTTCCATTTGTATCATGACTCCCCCCCCTTGATACCTTACCGGAGACGGTCTTCATTTTTTTGGGGCTTAAAGACTGGGGTTTTCCGCTCAGAGAGGTAATTGTTGCTGGTCAGAGTTGTTTCAGGAATCTCCACTTCCCGTTTTTCGAGCGCATACGCGCCGGTTCATCTACCAATATCCTCTGGAACCAAAAGTAACTTTCTCAGCGTAACAGCAGTCCCACGACAATGGGCTGTGCCTTTGTACCCCTTTGCCCCACGGAGCGCCTCGGTACTCCCAGTCCGACTGTCAGGGTCACGGGGCTGAATTCCGCTGGAGACGCCTGAAAATGCCGACGCGCCGACTCCCGCATTGGATTCACACAACGTTGCCCACTGCAGGCGCTGTCGCCGAGATGCGCGGTAAAGCGTACGGAACGGGCCTTCACACCGTTTGCAGAGAGGCCCGGTGCCCCAACCAGGGGGAATGTTCCGCGGGGGGCGCCGCGACGTTCCTTATACTCGGTGACAAATGCACTCGGAATTGTAGTTTTTGCGCCGTGGCACACGGGAAGCCGGCCGCTCTTAATGAAGGTGAAGCCGATCTTGTGGCCGCGTCGGTCGCGGCCCTGCATCTGCGCCACGTGGTGATTACCTCGGTGACAAGGGACGATCTCCCTGACGGCGGCGCGTCGGCATTTTCACAGACCGTGCGCGCCATCCGGAAGTTCTCGAATCGCACCACCATTGAAGTACTGATTCCCGACTTTCAGGGTTCAATAGAAGCCCTGCGGACAGTTATCGCTTCCAGGCCGGACGTCATAGGGCACAATCTGGAGACGGTCCCGCGCCTCTACCCGGAGTTGCGTCAGGGGTCCTCGTACCCAGGGTCCCTGGAGCTGTTGAGGCGCGTTGGCGAGTGGGGCGGGGGCATAGTGACGAAATCGAGCATAATGGTTGGTGTGGGCGAAACCCGAAAAGAAATAATGCACGTAGTGAGGAATTTGGTTGACGTACAATGCGCAGTGCTCACAATCGGCCAATACCTTCAGCCAACGCATCGTCATCATGCGGTCCACCGATTTGTTCCGCCGCAAGAGTTTGAAGACCTAAATGAGATGGCAGTGGCTGCGGGAATGAAGGAAGTGATGGCCGGGCCTTTAGTAAGGAGTTCTTTCAGGGCGGGCCAGATTGTTGAGAAGCTCAGGTTGTCGTCGGCCCTTCATCGAGGCCGCGGTTCTGAGATCCGCGGCCTGAAGTAAGCTGGGTTTGGAAGCCTTGTTGGGATTCTCAGTTAACGCCGACGGCCGACGGCCGACGGATAGTCGATTCTTTCGCGCTGTTCGTGCCGTCTGGCAGCACCGACTAGGGGGCTCGTAGTGATGCGAGCCTCTGTCGCGTTTTGACGGCAGTTGCTATTGGCCGGCGGTGCGGAGAGCTTCGCGGATTTTCAGCCCCAATTCAGTGGCCAGGTCCGAATCCGACTCTTTGAGTACCGCGGCTATTTCACTCCATTCGTCCTCATCCCCCGTGAAGGAGATCTCAATTATTTCATCGCGGGCCCCACTTATAAGAGCTTCAGTGAGTTCCATCCACAACCTCCTTAGCCCTGTGGCCTTTGCGCGTTCGTGACCCAGGTTTCTTAATGCCGTCCTGCACCGTAACGGGCAGCCGGAACCATCCTGAGGTCCAATCTTCCACCCGCCCGGGGCAGCCCGCTTGTCAAGCCTCTGCAAAAACCCTATTAGAAGGATTTTGAAAACGCAACAATCTTATGAAGACATTTTGGGAAACAGCTTACTGCTTCAGCGCGGGCACATTTATTTTTCTGATGCGGAGTGTTATCTAGTGGAACCCATGACCTTCGATACGATATTAACCGAATACGTCCCCTGCGACCTTTGCGGATCGAGTGATCAGGTTCTCCTGTATTCGAAAATAGACCCTATCACACGGAAGGAGTTCCACCTCGTCGAGTGTGACTGCGGCATGGCGTTCGTCAATCCCATGCCCACGGCCGAATCGATCCCTTTGCTCTATCCGGGCGACTATCTTACAGACAAAACCGACCTGGCTTCCTTATATAGCCGAATGATGACGTACCTTCCCGTAGGGCGGGGAAAATTGCTCGACATCGGGTGCGGTCGGGGTGATTTCATTAATCACGCGTCCAAAGAAGGGTGGGAGGTCGAAGGAGTTGACCTTATGGACTGGGGAACCCCTTATGACGTCCCGATCAGGGTCGACGACTTTCTCACTATGGATTTTCGTGAAAAGCATTATAACGCAATTACTGCATGGGCACTGTTGGAACACGTGCGAGCGCCTTCGGCCTTCTTCAAACGAGTATCGCAGTTGCTCAAGGATGACGGAATTTTTGTCTTCGTAGTGCCAAATTTCAGCGCGCCCGGCATGAAGCACTGTTGCGCCGAAGATGTCCCAAGACACCTCTGGCTGTTCACTCCGCGGGCGGTGGAGAACTACCTGGGGCGGTACGGAATGGAGGTGCGAGCTGTCTTTCATAATGACGCACTGTACACGGCCTACCCCTTTGGGCTGATCAGGTATGGGTTGCAAAGGCTCCGGACACGACCTGCTCATTGCAGCCAGTATCAGAACAGGTCCGTGGCGCTTCTAAGGAACAGGCAGATTAAGGGAAACGCAACAGCCTGGTTGGCAGAGGTCCTTAAGTCGGTAGGACCTTTAGACGCGGCACTGGATTTGATCGACTTGGCCTTGGGGGTGCTCCTCGCTCAAGGGTCGAAGCTTATAGGCAACTACGGAGTGATAACCGTCGTGGCGGGGAGAAATAGGCAAAAAAAAAGCAATCCAAAGTAGGAGGATTGCTAAGAGGGTATGGTTAGGAGTCGTTGTTCACCTTTTATTATTGCAACCGATGTGCCATTTTCGGAAGTATCAGATTTTACGGGATTATCAACAAACAAATGGCGTCCAGATAACACAAAAAGTGAGAAATTTCTTCGCACTCTCCCCTTTGGATTCGATGGCTGCGAATTTTTTTCGCGAACCTGACGGCAAGGTGACCAAGTACTCAATTCATTTTGGATGTCAGCGCGTTTCCAATTACGCGGCAAAATGATCAGGGAGACTTTTCTTATAAGAGAGGTCTCTCCAAACTCACCGCCTTGTAGCATGTGCCAGAGTTCTTGACCGATTCAAACCTGCGGAACCCCGCGAAACGCGGGGCCGACCCCTGTCCCCGGAGCGGCGGGACAGGCGTCTGAAACTGCCTCAAAACCAGAAATTCGGTTGGTAAATGATGCGGGTCTTGTAGAGGCGGTTCTCGAACCGCCCGAAATGAGGGCGCAGTGAGCGGCGCCCCTACGCCGAGAATCTCTCTGGAGTCCATTTTGAGACATTCGCTTCTCACCTGTCTACGGAGGACGGGCAACCCTGCGTTCCGCGCGGGGCGTCCCCACCAAATCATTTCAAGTATCGAACATTACTTTTTGCAACCGCTCTAAATGCCAATTCGTATTACTCGCGCAAATTTCGATCCATTCCGTTACATTTGCGGAAATCTCTCATCGTTCTCTTATGCGCGCTGAATGCGCGCTGCGAAAAAACCATCCAGGGGGTCGTCGTCGGTCGGAGGGAAGGTGCTGAAAAACCCGCGAGGGTCTACAAATTTCGAGGATGGCACGTCGGTGGGATCGACGGGAATCAAGGTGTAGCCATCGCTGTTGTTGAGAAAACGACTCAGGACCCCAGACGTTTCTTCCGTCGTGGTGGTACAGACCGAATAAACTAAAGTCCCGCCGTGTTTCAGACCCGCCGCGGTGGCCTCCAACATCCTCAACTGCCGCTCCGCGAACTCGGTTGGATCATGTGGTTCCAATCTGTATTTCACTTCCGGATTGTGACGCAGGACCCCCACGTTGCTGCACGGCGCGTCGAGCAATATCCGGTCAAAGAGGCCAAGACCGGAAACGAACTCCGTGTCACTCACATCTCCACATCGTAGTTCCACAGAGTGAACTCCCAGACGCTGGAGGTTCTGACGCGTATCTTCCAGACGGATCGGATCAACGTCAACAGCCACAATCAGGCCGCTGTTCCCCGTCTCTTCAGCCAATTGCGCGGTCTTCCCGCCCGGCGCGGCACACGCGTCCAGGATTCGCTCTCCAGGTTCCGCGGCCAGCAGAGGAGCAATCATCTGGGAAGCGCGTGCCTGAACGGTGAAAAACCCCTCCGGGTATCCGGGTAGAGAACGAACGGGCCCTCTTAACGCACCCACTTGCAGACTGTTCGGCATGAGGGGGATGCCCCGCGTTGCGGCACTTTGCTCTGCAAGCAGTTGTTCAACCCTTTGAGGAGTGGCCCTTATCCTGTTGACGCGGATATCTACCGGGGCCCTCGAGTTATTATGAATCAGAATCTTGCGCGTTGCATCGGAGCCGAATTGTTTGAGCCAGCGTGTGACAAGCCACAGAGGGTGGGAGTAGTAATCGGCCAGAGAGCCAGCGTCCTTCCCTGGCGCCGGGTCAACAGCCTCGCGCTTGCGCAGAGCGTTCCTCAGAACCCCGTTGACAAACGGGGCAGTATGGCTTCCGCAGTGGCGGCGTGTTTGGATGACTGCTTGGTCGACGACCGCGTGGTCAGGTACCCTATCGAGCACCAATATCTGGTACAGGGCAATTCTTAAGATTTCCCTTAAGCCGGTATCCAGCTTCTTGCTCGGCCGGTCCAAGCAGCGACGCAACACCGCGTCAAGCCGCTTCTTCCACCTCAGAACGCCGTAAACGAGTTCCGTGGCCAGGGCCCGATCCTCCGGTAAGGGACTCGCCCTGTCCAAATGAGCTGACAAGACATGCTCAGCAAAACGGCCGGAGCTGACATCCAGGAGCACGTGCAAGGCTACTTCCCTAGCAACGCTGGCGCGTGCCGCGGCGTGCCGTCCTCTTGTTGCTGAAGGTCTTTCGCTATTCGGTTTCAAATAGATTCTCTACGAAGAAGCATCCGCAATTTTCAGTTTAGGGAAGAAACGTCTTTGTGGAAGAACGTGCCGGCCCGGGACGCAGGTTGGCGGGACAGCCCCGCGCGGAACACGGGGTTGCCTTTCTCTGAAGGACGTGCAGGATGCCCGTCCCCACCGAGTCATCCTCAGTTATAGCCATTGCTTTTGCCAGTTGCCATAAAAAGGGAGGCGTCAAATTCCGGAGCAGTATCCGATGCGCCCCTGATCAATGTCCGGCCATGTGTTCGAGTCGCTCGATCCGCTCCTCTATCGGCGGATGAGTAGAAAACAGGTTTGCAAGACCGCCGCCGGCGAAAGGCTTTACAATGAACATGTGAGCGGTTGCCTGCTCTGCTTGCATCGGAACAGCGTCTACTCCCCGTCGCAGCTTGTCCAGCGCGCCGGCAAGCCACATCGGGTGCCCGCAAATGTGAGCACCTGTTTCATCGGCAATGTATTCTCGGGAGCGGGATATGGCCATCTGAATGATCGCCGCTGCTAAGGGGGCAAGGATCATCATCAGGATCATACCGACGATGGAGCCGCCGCCTTCCCTATCATCCGAACGGCCTCCGAAGAGAAATCCGAACTGCGCTAAGTATGTAATTGCCGCTCCGATTGTGGCCGCAATGGTCTGAATGAGTATGTCCCTGTTCTTCACATGTCCCAGTTCATGACCGATGACACCGGCGAGTTCTTCCCACGAGAGAAGCTTAAGAATCCCTTCGGTGACGGCCACCGCAGCGTGATTCGGGTTTCTTCCCGTGGCAAAGGCGTTAGGAGAATCGTCTGGAATAATGTAGAGCCGCGGCATGGGCAAACCGGCTTGTTGCGTCAATTGCCTCACGAGACGATACAGGTCCGGCAACTCGGCCTCTGTAACTTCCTGGGCGTTGTACATTCTCAAGACGATCTTGTCGCTGAACCAGTAACTTCCGAAGTTCATCACCAGTGCGATTACAAGGGCTATGGTGGCCCCGTTCTTTCCGCCTATGAATCCTCCGATGACTACGAGGAGGGCGGCCAAGAAAGTCAGAAGAACGACCGTTTTAACCTGATTCATGTGGTGTCTCCCTTAATCTTCATTAACAAAGTTTCAATTGTCCTAAAGCCTCACGGGGGATCCGCGGCAGGGACTCGTCTTTCAGTGTGCTCCACTCTTTGAGCGATTGAAAACCTCGCCCTGCCGAAGGCGCCGCCCGCACGCAAAGTCAGCCGCGGACACACGTTTTCGTCCGGGTGCTTGAACCTGCCTCAGCAAAAGGAGACCTTTACCGGTTCCTACCGATACCCCTTCAGGCCGAATGCCCGCAATATAACCGGCCTTTTCAGTTCCTTCCACTGCCACGGTTTCCCAGACTTTGACCGACTCACCCGAGATTTCAGAGAACGCTCCCGGCCAGGGATTCATGGCTCTGACCAGGCGCGCCAGATACTCAGCGTCTCGCTCCCATTCGATGCGTCCGTCTTCCTTGGTAAGAAGGCTGGTATAGGTTGCTTTGTTATGATCCTGCGGTACGGCTTGGACGCGGTTTCCAGCCATACCTTTCAGAGTTTCCACCACTAGATCGGCGCCCTCACTCATTAACCTGTCGTGCAGCGTTCCCGTTGTGTCATCCTCGAGAATGGAAATTTGCGTCTGAAGAAATATGTCACCTGTGTCCATCCCGTGATCCATGAGAATCGTACAGACCCCTGTGACCTTATCTCCCCCAAGTATGGCCGCGCTGATCGGTGACGCGCCCCGATAACGGGGCAGAAGCGAAGCATGAAGATTGACACACCCCATCCGGGGGAGGGACAGTATCCGTGGTGGAAGGATCCTCCCATATGCCGCAACCACTATGACATCAGGTTTCCACTGATCAAGCGCGGCCAGAATTTCCGGCGACGCAAGACCAGTCGGCTGGACAACGGGTAACTCTAACTCTACCCCTGCTGTCTTTACCGCGGAGGGAAGGGTTTTCTGTCCTCTGCCTCTCGGTTTGTCGGGCTGTGTGACAACGCCGGTTACTAGAAAATTGACGTTTAGCGCCCGCAGGGTAGGGACTGCGAACTCAGGAGATCCCATGAAGACCACCCGGAGGTTCACGGATCCCTCCTGGTCCTCTTTTTGAGCCGTCTTCGGTAAAGGTTCCTTTTCAGCGCGGACGCGTGGTCGAGAAGAGTGGTTCCGTTAAGGTGGTCGATTTCATGTTGGAGCACCCTGGCAAGCAATCCGTCAGCTTCTATCCTCAACGGCTTCCCATCGAGGTCCACTCCCTCCACCTGCACGCACGCAGCCCGTTTAACGTCAATTTCGAACTCAGGAACACTCAGGCAACCTTCTTCCTTACAAACCTCTCCTTCGCTGGAGCAAATTGCGGGATTAATTATAAAAAGAGGTTTCTTCTTTTTGTTCTGCGGCTCAGCGTAAGGATATATCACATCGACTACGATGAGCCGGAGCAGTTCTCCCACCTGGTTCGCGGCCAACCCCACACCGGGGGCTTTGTACATCGTGTCCGCCATATCAAGGGCGAGCTTTCTAATTTGCTCGTCAATATTGGCCACTTCTGCTGCTTTGCTGTCCAAAGCCCCATGCGGGACGACCACAATTGATCGCACGGGCATATCATAACCCTCACTTTGCTTTTCTAATAATATGTCTGCATTGCCCGGCGGCTGTCAAGGTGGACATTAGGGAAACCTTGAAGGGAAGAAAACCCCATTAGCAAAGTTGGGAAGAGACACAGATCTTGTCCCACGGGTCTGCAAGCCTTTTTCGAGGATGGAATGCGGGAACTTTTGGCCTGATCAGTCCCCCTGTTTCCACGTGCTCTTAGTCCGTCGTAATAGGTATCTTACGCGGAATGGCTTTCTCAACTTTGGGTAATGTGAGTCTGAGCACACCGTCCGACATAGCGGCAGTAATTTTGCTCTGGTCTATGACATCCGTCAGACGGAAGCTGCGGAAATAGTTCCCAACCCGGTACTCGACCAGTAGCGGCTCCCCTTCGTCGCTCTCAGCACCGACTTTCCCTACGATCGTCAGAGTGCCTTCTTTGAGGTCAACTTCCACATCCCCTGAGGGAACTCCCGGCATGTCGGCCAAGAGAACTAGCTCTTTTGAATTCTCGTAAATGTCCACCGCCGGGACAAAATATGTGCCTTCATGAGTGAATTCCCCCTCGGGGGACTCTGCCTGCTGTTTTGGTGTGGCCTGAAGCTCTTGGTCTGCCATGTGACTCTCCTCCTTACTGGCAATCAATGATTACTCATTCCACCTTGACAGTGATCTGTCGAGGCAACGTGGCTTTTTCCTTCTGCAACGTGACGGTGAGAACACCGTCTTTATAAGTTGCGCTAACATTCTCAGCGTCCACTTTGCCGGGAAGCGTCAGGCTTCTCTGGAAAGTCCCGGTAGCCCGTTCGCGACGGTGATAGCTTGTCTCCTCACCGGCCTCCTCAGGCTTTCGTTCTCCCTTCAGCATGAGCGTATCGGCTTCGATCTTAATCTCGAGATCGTCGGTCTTCATTCCCGGAATCTCTGCAGTAACAACATACGACTGGTCCAAATCCCGCACGTTGAGCAGAGGAAAGAGCCGAGCCCCTCGCCACAGGGGATCGAGCGACGGTTTGCGAGTGGCGCTCACCGCGTGGAACAAATCATCCATGCCCCTTTGAAGTCGCTCAAGTTCCCGCCAAGTGGGATCTGTGCCAAATCTCCATCGAAACATTTCTAATTCTCCTTTCTCATAGTCAGTCCCTTTCCGTTTCAGAGCCGGTTTTCAGTTATGCATCGCGGAAGAAATGTCAAGCCCCGAGGTGCGCCGGCGCCTCGGCGGAGTGTTGTCCATCTGAGACAGGAAATAGAAACGGAAAACCCTTGAGAGCCTAACAGTAGACATGTTATGGAATCTTATGGACGATTGAAAGGATTTGACATTATATTTTGAGTGAAACTCTTAAGACGATTCTCGACCTAGCTACCCGAGGAGAAGTGCTCATATCGAGCCACGGCTATGATGAGCTAGCGGCTGACGACATCCGTGTGAGAGACCTAATGTCTGGTTTGGTTAACGCCGTCGTGATCGAGGATTATCCTGAGTACCCTAAAGGTCCCTGTGTTCTTGTCTTGCAAAAAGACTCACAAGGCAACCCAATCCATGTGGTGTGGGGTGTACCGAAAGGAAGATCGTCGCCAGCGGTTGTGGTTACGGCATACAGGCCAGACCCACGGCGTTGGTCGAGAGATTTCCAGCGGAGAATGCCATGAGAAAGAAACTTCAGAAAAAGTTAGTCCACGAAGGCGAATATGTGGCCGAAGTTGATATCGAGTTCATCTATACAGATGAGGGTTGGTCCCCCTATTTATCATTAGATGATGCTCAAAAGCTGGATGATGTGCGGGAAGCATTACGAAAGGGAGATCTAAAGCGAGCCTCACAGCATGCACGAATCTATTCTTTAACCCCAATCGCACTATGAAGTGCGCACGGCAGTAGGCGGGCCTCAGCGGGCATGACCAAAACGCATCTGCTGCTCGCCTTATCCGTCCAGGAGGACAAGATTGTCCGCATGGATTGCCTCGTCGTTGCGTCTGTAACCGAGGACCCAGTCAATTTCAGCCGTCTGATGACCCATTATCTTTTGCATTTCGTCTGAAGCATAGTTGACGAGCCCCATAGCCACCCTATTCCCTTCGGGATCGCGAACAGTTACCGCTGCGCCGTGCTCGAAATGCCCCTTGACCTCAGTCACGCCTATCGGAAGGAGGCTCTTGCCCAGCAAAGTGATAGCCTTCGCCGCACCCGCGTCTATGGTGAGATCCCCCTCAGGTTCCAGGTTGTAACGAATCCAATGTTTTCGAGCTGAAATTCTTTCTTTCGCCGGCATAATGAGAGTGCCGCACATCTCGGCTTCCATTGTTCGGCGAATGATATGAGGCGTCTTGCCCCCCGCGATAACCATGGGAATACCGGATATCCTTACTTTGGCAGCGGCTTCCAGCTTGGAAGCCATCCCCCCTAGGCCCACTCCGGATGACGTGTCGCCGGCCAGCTTTCTAATTTCG
>Ga0209039_10000903_pt1 | contig 28591 bp, 20 predicted proteins | sample BogFormECP12_OM1_FD_188238 | JGI IMG/M metagenome (GOLD analysis project Ga0209039, IMG submission 188238) | Bog forest soil microbial communities from Calvert Island, British Columbia, Canada - ECP12_OM1 (SPAdes) (version 2) | ecosystem: Environmental > Aquatic > Freshwater > Wetlands > Bog ... | reverse complement strand
CGAACACCACGTCGCCGCGAATTTTTCCAGTGTTGCGCCGATGGTGCACGAGGCCGCCATTCGGTACTTCGGCTGGGAGATGTACGCCCACACGGCGTAGGAGGAAGACACACGACGAAAGGAAGCGATCTCATGGCCATTGTTGCAGGCGTCGATTTTGGAACTCTCAATGTTCGAGTTTCCATCGTGGACAGCGAACGCGGTCTGTTGGCCACCGCACTTGCCGAATACCCGCTGCACCGCAAGCGTGAAGACCCGGAGTACGCCACGCAGTCGCATGACGATCAGATGAGCGCATTGGCTAAGGCCACGCGAGAGGCCGTCCAAAAGGCGCATATTCCCGGCGAGCAAGTCAAAGCGCTTGCGGTTGATACTACCGGCTCCTCTGTAATTCCGGTGGGAAAGAACCTCCAGCCGCTCGATGAGTATTATCTTTGGTGTGATCATCGGTCAAAAGCAGAAGCCGCTGAGATCACTGAAGCAGCCCACCGCGAAGGGCTGCAAGCCATTCAGTGGTGCGGCGGAACGTACTCTTCGGAATGGGGCTTTTCCAAACTCCTGCACTGGCTGCGCCACAATCCCGATAAGCGCGGGAAATTCGTCAGCGCCTTCGAGCATTGCGATATGGCCGCGGCCACGCTCTGCGGAATCACCGATCCCCGAAAAGTGAAGCGCAGCGTTTGCGCCATGGGCCACAAATGGATGTGGAACAAAGACCTGGGCGGCCTGCCTTCCGAGGAGTTTCTCGCAAAAGTAGATCCGTTGCTCGCCGGTGTGCGAGAAAAACTGCAAGGCGAATATGCCACCTCGGATCAAATTGCCGGCGGGCTCTCCGCCTTTTGGGCCGGCAAGCTTGGATTGAAGGCTGGTATTCCCATTCCCGTAGGGGCTTTCGATGCGCACTGGGATGCCATCGGGGCGGGTTGCCGCACCGATGATATGGTGAATGTCGTCGGCACTTCGACCTGCATCATTGGCATCACACCCTCACCCAACTTGGTGCCGGGCGTGTGCGGTGTCGTGCAGGGAAGCGTGCACCCGCAGCGAACTGGAATCGAAGCGGGGCTTTCGGCGGTGGGGGACATCTTTAACTCGATTGCCAAGCGCGCTGGAACGGATGTTGCGACTCTGAGTCAGGGGCTTGACAAGTACCACGCGGGGCAAACCGGCCTGCTCCGCATGACCTGGGACAATGGGGACCGGACTGTACTCGTCAATCCCAATCTGCGCGGGATTACCTTCGGTTGGAATTTGCAGAGCACCGCTCAGGACGAACTATTTGCCGCCATCGAAGGCACGGCATTCCACACGCGAATCATCCTCGATCGCATGGCTGAATATGGGGTGCCCATCAAGCGCGTGATCAATGCGGGCGGCATTCCGCAAAAAAACAACGTGCTCAATCAAATCTACGCCAACGTTCTGGGAAGGCCGGTGCTCGTGCCAAGTAAAAGCGTCGTGAGTCTCGGTTCGGCTATTTTTGCATTTTTGGCCGCAGGCACTTTCAAAACCGTGGAAGAGGCGCAGGACAAAATCTGTCCGGGGCACGCGCTGTTCAGCCCGGATGCAGGTGCGCAGAAAATCTACAACTCGCTCTATGCGCTCTACAAAAAGCTCTACTTTGCTTTCGGGCAGCCGCACGAACAGCCGTTTGGGGAAGTTCTTCCGGCGTTGATGAGACTTGCACAGAGCGGCGGACCGGCCGAGGCCTAGCACTAGTTGCTTCTGGCACTTCGCCGGACGCTGAGCAAAAGAAGGGCAGCGCGGGTGCGTGGGTGGCAAGGCATGTGAGCGATTGCCGCGTGCGCGTATAATTCACGGCGGTTTGGTCGAAAAGCACGATCTGAGGAGGTTTTTATGAAAACGCAGTCACAGATTTCACGGCGGGAATTTGTCGGCACGGCCATCTCCGCGGCCGCAGTGGGTTCGCTGCCCATGCGGAGTTTCCTGACCTCCTCGTGGGGCGACACTCCGCATGCCCCCAACCCTGACTGGAAAGACGAGGGAGTTCTGTTTGTCGACAAATCTCCCTATGCCAAGTTGCACAACGTTCCTGTCCGTGCGGTGACCATCACGCAGGGATTTTGGGGAGCGCGACGCAAGATCAATGTCGACAGCAGTGTTCCTTCAATGGAGAAATTGCTGGAGGCCAACGGCCGCATGGACAATTTCCTCCGCCTAGTCGGCAAGAGTGATGCCAAACAGCGCGGCCCGGTCTACTCCGACTCCGATGTATACAAATGGACGGAAGCGGTCGGCTTTGCTCTGCAGTCCGGCGATCGTCCAGAGTTGCACGCGCTGACGGACAAGATCATCAAGGAAGTGGTGGCGGTTCAAGAACCCAGCGGCTACTTGAATACCTATTATGTGGGCGACCGTGCGAAAGATCGCATGGCCCCCGAGGTGCAGCGGTGGGGCCATGAGCTCTACAACCTCGGTCACATGATCCAGGGCGCGATTGCCTATTATCGAGCGACGGGCGACCGAACATTGCTTGAAGCCGGCATACGCTTCGTCGACGGCTACCTGCTGCCCAATTTCGGTCCGGGCGCCAACAAGAAGCCCATCTTCTCTGGGCATCCGGAAATTGAACTGGCACTGATCGAGCTTTACCGCACTACCAGTGACAAACGTTATCTCGATTACGCCGGATATATCCTTCAGGGCGATGACCGAATCAAGGTCCCCGAGCACGCTTATGTTTATCACTTCTGCGGAATTCCCTTCCCTTCACGGACTCATCTCGAAGGGCACGCGGTGCGCGCAATGTATGCATGTTGCGGCGCCACCGACTACTACCTCGAAACGGGCGACCCATCTTACTTGAAGACGCTGAACGTGCTTTGGGATGACCTCATCTCAGCGCAAATGTACGTGACGGGAGGAGTGGGAGCACGTAGCCAAGGCGAAGCCTTCGGTGACGCCTATGAGCTTCCCAACTTCACGGCATACGGCGAGAGCTGCGCGGCCATTGGCAACATGATGTGGAACTGGCGCATGCTGACAGCCACAGGCGACGCCAAGTACGCCGACGTCATCGAGCGTGCATTGTACAACGGCATCAATTCCGGGATGTCGCTCGACGGCACGCTTTATTGCTATCGCAATCCGTTGGCGTTCGACCCGTCGGGCGGCGACCACATTCGCAATCCCTGGTACGACACCACCTGCTGCCCTCCCAACCTGGAGCGCACCTTCGCGTCCCTGCCTGGCTATTTTTACAGCACCAGCAAGGATGGCCTTTATTTGCACCTGTACGACAATTCGCAGCTTGATTGGCATCTGGAGGACGGAACAAGCTTAAAGGTTGCGCAGAAGACAAACTATCCCTGGGACGGCGCCGCGGACATTACCGTCACGCCCGCCAAGCCCACGGAGTTCACTTTCTATCTGCGTATTCCCGGGTGGTCGAATGGCGCACAAGTGTCAGTCAACGGCAAACCAGTCTTCGGTGTGACTCCCGGACAATATGTTGCATTGGCACGCCGCTGGTCGCCCGGCGACGAGATTCACGTGAGGTTCAATATGACCCCGCAAGTGATCGAGGCCAACCGCCGCGTGGTGGACGACTACGGGCGGCTGGCCGTGCAGCGCGGGCCGTTGGTTTACTGCCTGGAACAACTCGACCAGCCGGGCGGCGTGTCGCTCTTCGACGTTTCTTTGGATATGCGCCACGAATCCGCGTCGCCCTTCCAGGAGGAGTTCCGAAGCGATCTGCTCGGAGGAATCGTGATGCTGAAGCACATGGGAGCAGCCATCGATAAGGCGAGTTCTGGCGGAGGGCTCTACAATCGCTACACGCCGCAAGCGCCCAAGACCCGCCAAGTCGAGCTGAGGTTTATTCCTTATTACGCGTGGGCGAATCGTGCGGACACGCCCATGCAGGTTTGGACGCCGATTCTTCAAGCCTGAGAAAATCATCGAGCGCTGGGACTATGATGTTAAGACGCGAATGCCGCCAGACAGGATACGACCGAGGCCTTGATTGTCAAGATGATGGCCGCAACATAGCGGTCAGGGAACCGAGAAAACCTGTGACGGGACAATCTTCGGAGCGGGTTCGCAGGTTGGCCCGCGTCAATAGCAGTCGTGCCAGAGGCACTGACCTTAGGCTTCTACGTACTGGTAGAGGCGGTAGTGTTCATCACCGATTGCCGCAAATGGACGAAATGTTATTTTCCCCGCATCGCCCTGCACCAGCCAGTCTTCCGAAGACTGAGAAGCGGCCGAAGCAGCGAGAAGTTGCGCAGGCGAAAACTTAGAAGGCAGATTCCCCACGCCGAAGAGAGCAAGTGGCCCTCGGCGCAGCGCCACGATCTGAGAGTTCTCTGCGTCCACGGCTTGCAGGCTGAGCGGCATCCCAATTTCGTACTCCACCCGATCGCCGCTCTTCCAGGTTCGCTTGAGCGCAAAAAACTTCCCAGCGCCGAGATCACCCTCTACTCGCTTTCCGTTGACGGAAATTCTCGTTTTTGCATCGGCCCAAGCTGGAACTCGGAGATAGATCGTGAAGTCTTCCGAACGCTCAAGCTCGAGTTGAAGTTGAGTTGTGTTCGCGGTGGGATACGTGGTTTGCTGAGTCAGAGTGGCCCGCGCGCCGTTCTGCTGCCAGGCGACTCGTGACGGGATAAAGAGATTGACATAAATGCCGTCCTTGGCCGGGTAATACGAACTGATGCCGTAGTCTGCGGTTAACTGTGGGAACGTGCCGGAACAGCACGGCCATTTATCCTTGTAATAGACCTTTTTGGCCGCATCGCTGTTGTAGTCGGAATAGTAGAAGCTTGTACCGTCCGCAAGAATCGGCTTGGCCCCGGCGACGGTATTGTAGAGAACCTGTTCCATGCTGTCGCCGTAGCGAGAATCACGCGTCACCCGCAGCAAATACCGTGTGATCTTGAACTGTCCGTAAGCGCCACACGGGGTTTCGAAACTGGAGCGCGTCGTGCCCAGGCTCGCAGCAAGCAGCCCCTTGCCCGGTACGACAAATGCTTCGTCTGGTCCCCATCCTCCGGTGGCATAACTTTGATCCTGAACCATGCGGAGCCCATTGGTTGCAGCGCGGAGATATTTTTCATCGCCCAAGTTCAAATAGGCTTGCATCGCCGAACTCAGTGTATTGACGTGACTATAGGCGTGCTTGCCTGGAAGGGCATTATGGTTTTCCGCGAGTGCGTCGTAGTACTCATGATAGATAAAACGTTCGGCGAGATCCCGGTAGCGCTTGTCGCCACTACGCTGAAAAGCGAGGAAAAAGTTCTCCGGTAAGGTGTAGGTTTCATCCCACGTATAGGCAATGGTCTTGTGGGGTCGGGCTTCCTGCTCAGCGCGGCTCAGGGCCTTCTCTGGCAGATGTGGCAGAACCGCGTCCGTACTCCGCTTGAGCACATCAAGGGCAATGGGATCCGCAGCAAATTCATGAGCATCGATGAGACCGCAGCATGTTTTGTCGAAGGTGTAGCCTGGCAGCCGGTAGTCAATGTAGAACTTCCCCGTGGGTTCCACAGTCTCCCCATAGCCGCGCACAAGGCGGTGAACCTTTTCCTGCGTTGCCTTCGATCCGGTCACTGCGTAGGCACGAGCTAAGCCGGAAAGATACTGACCGAAAGAATGTCCGGCGATAAACCCGTGGAAGTTGTTCTGGGGATTAAAGTCATCTGCATTGTCATACCAGCCCCCAAGGTCGGGGCCAGGAGCCGGCAACCCTTGACGCTGCCGAAACGGCTTGAGCAACCCATCTTCGTCGAGATTAAGGTAGCGCTGGTGATTCTGCTCAAACTGGAGACGCAAAGGTCCGTCGAGGAGTTGGACGCTCGAGTAGCTGAAAACCGAAAGGGGAGGGGTGACTGACGCAATGGGTGCCTTCCGTGCCCACGCGGGAAGGGAACGCAAGGCAAATACACCAGTGGTTGAAATAGCCGTTGTTTTGAGGAACTCCCGGCGCGACTTGCTTTTCATGGTGAAATCTCCTGTGCTTGCTTACTGGATGTCATTCCCCAGATCTTCTAGGGAGGAACCCACAAACTGCCCTGTCCACATGTCTGAGCAAGCGTTTTCCCAACGGACCATATATAGCGCGAGGGAAGTTTGGCGTCAAACACAAGTTGTCACTAAATTCCCGGATGAAGTATTCTGTCCCTGCAGTGTTTCTGTGTGTGCCGGTATCTCTAATGATTTCGTTTAAGAAGCTTGCTCTTGGAATCGTCCTGCTGGCTTGCCCATGGCTGAGTCTTTCGCAGACCCACGATAACCCGATCGAGCCGATCAGTTCGGCGTTGCGCGCCAAGGAATTCGACAAAGCTGTCGAACTGTGTCGCACCGCTCTGCAAGCATCGCCAAACAATCCCCAGTTGTGGACCCTCCAAGGCATCGCGTTCGCCAGTAAAGGCGACAGTAAGAAGGCTCTGACGGCGTTCCAGCAGGCGCTGAAGATTTCGCCGAACAACATCGCGGCACTGGCCGGGGCGGCGCAGATTGAGTATCAGGCGGGGAATCAGGGTGCCGTACCACTACTGAATCGTCTACTCCAGTTGCGTCCGGGAGATCCCACCGCCCATGCCATGCTGGCTGTGCTGGAATATCATCAGGGGAACTGCGTTGCGGCGGCTACACATTTCGAGAAAGCCGGCCAACTGCTCGACTCTCAGCTCGACGCCTTGCATGCCTACGCTACCTGCCTCGTGAGGCTCAAACGACTCGATGAAGCGGCAAAGACATTTCAGAAGGCTGTGGCGCTTCAACCAGACGTTTCGCGGGAACGTCAGTTGCTGGCTTCCATTCAACTCATGGCGCACAAGCCTCAGGACGCGCTGGAAACGCTACAGCCACTGCTTGAGGCCAAGGATGCGGACGCGAACACGCTCCAGCTCGCTTCGCGGGCCTATGAGGAAGTCCGTGATACGCCTCAAGCAGTGAGCACCCTCCGGCAGGCCCTTTTGCTTGACCCTCGCAACACCAGTCTGTATTTGGATTTTGCCAACATTTGCTTCGCGCACGAATCCTTCCAGGTGGGTATTGATGTGATCACCGAGGGATTGTCGCTGCAGCCAAACGCGGAGGACCTCTACGTCGCGCGCGGCGTGCTGTACGTGCAACTCGCGAAGTTTGACGAAGCGGAGGCCGACTTTGAGAAAGCTTACGAATTGAATCCGCACCAGTCCTTAAGCACTGCTGCACAAGGCCTGGTTGCCGTTCAGACCAACGACCTAGATCACGCGCTGGTGTCGGTCCAGGAAAAACTCAAGCGGAAGCCGAACGACCCTCTTTTGCTCTATCTGCAAGCCGATGTTCTGTCGCAAAAGGGTATTGATCCGGGCACTCCAGAGTTTGACCTCGCGATGGGTTCGGCGAAGAAGGCTGTGGCCTTGCAGCCTACCCTTGCCGCCGCTCGCGGTGTGCTGGCCAAACTGTACATGGAAAACGGACAGTACCAGGAAGCGATAGAGCAGTGCAGGCAATCTCTGATCAGCGATCCCAAGGATCAAACCGCAGTGTACCGCCTGATTCAAGCCTTGCGGAAAACCGGCCAGAAGCAAGAAATCCCCGAGTTACTTCAGCGTCTGGCCCAGCTTCGCGAACAGGCTACCCAGGATGAACGGGAGCGCTATCGCTACAAGCTCATTGAAGAAGGAACTCCTGCGAAGCCGCCGGCAACTCCATAAACACACCTTACTTTATGTTACATAACATTTGTCCCAACTTCGGGAAAATGTTTACTCTCTGCGCTCTCCGGGCGATAATTGGTCCTAACATCAAGTCTTCAAGAAAGGGAAGCCCGCCGGAATGACCTTTTCGCGTCGCAACTTTTTGCGATTCTCCTCCCTGGGATCAACGTTCCCCCTCATGGCTGGTCGGCTGTTTGCCCAGGGCATGGGGGGCCGGGTGGCCAAGCCTCTGGCCCGGCAGGCCCCCTCCGGCCGCCCTTTCAATGCGCACTTCGTCGATGTAGCGGCGACTGCCGGACTAACCGCCCCGACCATATATGGTGGCGAGGAAACCAACAAATACATCCTGGAGTCCGACGGCTGTGGCTGTGCCTTCATTGACTACGACAACGATGGTTGGATGGACCTTTTCCTGATTTCGGGCACTCGCCTGGAGGGCCCTCCCCCCGGAGCTACAAATCGACTCTACAAGAACAATCGTGATGGGACCTTCACGGACGTGACGGAAAAGGCGGGCCTGCACTCCGTTGGTTGGGGAGACGGTGTCTGCATCGCGGACTACGACAACAACGGCTTCGACGACATCTTCTGCACTCGCTTCGGACAGAACATCCTGTACCGCAACAATGGTGACGGCACGTTCACCGACGTGACGAAAGCCGCTGGGTTGCTAAACGATGAGCCACGGTGGGGTGCGGGGTGCGCTTTCCTGGATTACAACCGTGATGGGTACCTCGACTTGTTTGTCTCCAATTACGTGCGTTTCTCCTTTGAGCACGCGCCGGTTCCCGGAGCCAGCTCGAATTGCAATTTCAAGGGCATTCCTGTTGAGTGCGGACCTCGCGGTCTTCCTATGGGACGCCATTTGCTTTACCGAAACAACGGCAACGGGACGTTCACCGACGTTAGCCAGCAGGCAGGCATCGCCAAGACTCCTCCCTGTTATGGCATGACCGTCGTCGCCGCGGATTTGGACGAAGACGGGTGGCCGGATATTTACGTCGCTTGCGACTCCACTCCCAGCTTGCTTTTCATGAACAACCATGATGGGACTTTCCGCGAAGAAGGAGTGGTGCGGGGGGTAGCCCTCAGCGACGATGGGGAAGAGCAAGCCGGCATGGGCGTGGGGATTGGTGACTACGATCTAGACGGGCATTTGGATCTATTCAAGACCCACTTCACGGAAGACTCCTGCGTTCTTTACCACAACGACGGCCAGGGAAACTTTGACGATGTTACCCGTCAGTCCCACATTGGGGTGGAAACGCGCTATGTCTGTTGGGGCACTGGAATCTTTGACCTGGATAATGATGGTTACCCCGATATCTTTATCACTACCGGAAACGTTTACCCGGAAGTTGGGCGAGTTCTGCCGCAATACCCGTACAAGACGCCTCGCGCAGTTTTCCGCAATCTGGGCAATAACTCCTTCGAGGAGCTGATCGAAGCGGCCGGCCCTGGCGTTGCTGCGGAACATAGCGGCCGGGGATGTGCATTCGGGGATTTTGATAATGACGGGGACATCGACATCCTGATCATAAACATGAACGAACCGCCTTCCCTGTTGCGCAACGACATGCAGGGAAAACAGAATTGGATTAAGGTGAAACTTGAGGGCGTTAAGTCCAATCGAAGCGCCATCGGGGCCCGGGTTCTCGCCCGTTATGGTGGGAGAATACAGGCTCAGAGCCTCGCGAGTCAAAGCAGTTTCTATTCCTGCAACGATCCCCGCTTGCACTTCGGCCTCGGAGATCACACTTCGGTGGACCTGGAAGTGCATTGGCCCAACGGTCTTGCTGAATCCTTCAAGCGCGTGCCCATCAATCAGTTAATCACGCTGAGGGAGGGAGTAGGGCGGGTGCCGAACCGCGGGTGGGCAAAGACTTAAGCCAAGAAGCCTGGCTGGTCGCGGCACGTCTCATGAGCCCCTAATAGAAAACCACTAGAAAAAGCTTGACAACGGAATTGGGGTGGCATATATGTGGAGCAATTGAGCAAACGTTTACACTGGAAAGTTCTGTAAATGTTTGCTCTTACCGTTGGGGGTGAAAATACATGAAGGGAAAATCAGTTGTGGGATGGTCGATTTGGCTACTCGCCGTTCTTCTGCTTACAGCCAGTTCGGCCTCAGCCCAGTTTACTGCAAGTATTCAAGGCACCGTCACCGATCCAAGTGGCGGAGGGGTAGGGCAAGCGAGGGTTTCGCTGGAAAACCTGGCCAACCATATTTCCGCAGGGACAACTACGGATGTTGAGGGAGGGTATAGGTTTCTGAGCCTTGCTCCGGGTACGTACAAAATTTTCGTTGAAGCGAAGGGCTTTTCCAAGGCGGAAATCACCGTCACTTTGGAGACGAATCAAAACCTGAACGTTCCGATAGCGATCAAAGTGGGCATGGCGACGGAATCAATTGAAGTCACTGCCGAAAACCCGCTTATAAACACTACCGAGACGCGGAATCAACAGACGCTCGAAACCCAGGAATTATCCACTTTGCCGCTGGCAGGCCGCAATATGCTTTCGCTGGTAACCGTTGCCGCCGGCGTCACTGGCCTGGGACTCGCCGGCGGTCCGGGTGTGAGTTCGGGCACTCCGGGATCTGGCGTGGACAATTTCTCCACGGAAACGGGCATTGACGTCAGCGCCAATGGTCAAGGCACGGTTTCGAATATGTGGATTGTGGACGGGCTTGACGTCACCAGCAGCATTCGGCAGGGCGTCTTGAATCTCGAGCCCAACCCCGACGTCATTCAGGAATCGAGCAATCAGGTCAACACGTTTACGGTTGATTATGGCCACTCGAGCTCTATCGAGTTCACATCCACCACAAAGTCCGGGACCGATACATTCCACGGTCTGGCCAGCGACTATTTCAATTATCAGAATATGTATGCGAGATATTCCGGTCAAACCACCGCGGCTCAACCTGACATCCCCTATGCTCCATTCCATGGCAACAACATGTCCGGGACCATTAGTGGACCCATTGTTCCCCATCACGAATTCTTCTTCTTCTTCGGCATCGAACCCTTGCGCGAGTCTCAATCCACGGGCAACTCGCCCCTCCAGTTTCCGGATCCGGCGTTCGTGAACTTTGCCGTTGCCAATTTTCCGGACACTTTCGGAACCAAGGTTCTGAGCACCTACAAGGTCTCCCCTGCCGTGATTACGAACGGCGTATTGTATACCGCACAGCATTTCTTCCCCGGGACTTGCGGGACAGCCGCAACGTTCGACTTGGCTTGTACCACTCCGATGGTTGATACCGGAACATTCAATTCCAGTAACTTCCGCAACGGCACTCAGTATTTCGTTCGCGTGGACAAGTATTTCAAGAATGACCGTATTTACGGAAGCTTCTTCCGTACGCTCCTGGGTGCCGGCGGGCCCGCCAACATCCCGCAATTCAACACCACGAACAACTACTGGCAGCGCGCCGAACAGGTGAACTGGACGCACACCTTCAGTCCGACCACCCTGAACGATGTGATCTTTAACGGGAATCGCATTGAGGGCAAGCTTGACGAAACCGGTGACTTCACCATTCCTATCATCGGCGTAACTGGACAAAACCTCAGCTACGGCCTGGGTTTCTCGCAAGGCGATTTCATTCAACACAACTACCACTGGCGCGATGTTCTGACGCATGTGCGTGGCGCGCACGTATTGAAGGTGGGCTACGAAGGCTGGTACGGCGATGACGTCGAGCCGTTCCAAGGTCCGTGGTCTCATCCGAATTTCAACTTCACCAACCTGCTAAACTTGGCGCAAGATATTCCCAATACCGAAACTGGAGTGATGTACAGCCCCACAACCGGCCAAGAGCAGCTTTGGAGCTGGAATGCTGCCTCCAAGACCTGGGGCATCTTTGCCGAGGACAACTGGAAAGTGCGGCGCAATCTGACCGTGCAACTGGGCTTCCGTTTCGACGATCAGGGAAACCCATATTCCAAGACACCTACGACGGTTTTTGGCGACTTCTACCTTGGCACCGGTTCAAGCCTCGCGGAGCAAGTGGCCGATGGCTACGCGAAAGCCACACATAACGCGCTGGCTCATACACCCAAGGCCTACAATCCGCGTATCGGTGCGGCATGGGATGTCAACGGAAAGGGGGACTGGGTGGTGCGCGGCGGCTTCGGAATGTATTCCAATTGGCTTACTCCCGCCAACATCCAGGAAGAATACCGGGGCAATCCACCGGGGCTGATCAATCCTACCTTTTATGAGGCAAATGCACCGGGTAACCGACCTGTGTTTGTCCAGGGTACCAGCAGCACACCCCCGTTTGGATACCAATACCCTGGACTGGCTGGCACAGCCTTGTGTCCTGCAGCTCCCTGTCTGGACGCCGCGGGAGGAATTGTTGGTGCGGAACTGGGAATTGGGGGAATCAACCCCAACATCGTATCCCCTACCGCCTACATTTTTGCGGCTTCGCTCGAGCATAGACTTGGCAGCCACCTGGTTGCCAGCGTGCTTTACAGCGGGTCCCACGACACCAACCTAGTCGGCAATGGAAACCAGGGAGGCGATGTTTCCTATGGCACTGACATCAATGACATGCCGGGGGACATACAGAACGCTCCAAAGGGCACTGCTCCAACGCGATATAATCCAAGTTTTGGCCAAATTCTCTATACCCAGAACGATCGTGTGAGCAACTATGAGGGCGTCACTTTCAACATTCGAGGAAGAGTAAAACGCGGGTTCTTTGACGCATCGTACACCCGCTCTTCTTCTAAAGATGACGCGAGCCAATATCCCACCTCGGTGGATCCGCATCAATACTACGGACCCTCGCCTTGGGATGCTCCCAACCGCTTCTCCCTCAGCTTCAACTATGAACTGCCCGGCATGAACAACGGCGCGGGGTTTGCAGGGCACCTCACGGGAGGATGGGGACTCAGCGGAACGAGTATCTACCAGACTGGTTATCCTTTCACGGTCTATACTTCAGCGTCATACGACCCGACAGCCTATGTCGCGGGTGCAGACGCGCACGGCGGCGGATCCGGAGACTATAATGCCGATGGAGATAACTTCGATTTCCCGAACGTCACCACCTACTCGCAGGCGACGTCGCGGAGCGCTTTTACCTCCACCGGCATCTTTTCAGCTGGGCAGTTCACCGTGCCCGCAGCGGGCACCGAGGGCAACGAGAAGTACAATGCCTTCCGCAATCCGCCCTTTGTTCAGTCGGATGTGACTGTTTACAAGAACAACCACATAACGGAGAGGCTCAACTTCCAAATCCGGTTTGAGTTCTACAACCTCTTCAACCATCCAAACTTCTACAACACCAACGGCAATCTGACCGCTGGAAACTTTGGCGAATATGGCTCTCAAACGCTTCCGAGATGGTGGCAAATCGGAGGGAAGATCACGTTCTAGGCTGGGATTGAATAACAACAAGAAGGACCACTGTTTCACACCCCAAACGGTGGTCCTTCGGAATTACTACGGTGGGCTGGTGGCGTCCGGAGCTCCCGGGCAAAGTTCCAGGCCACATTTCAAGCTTTTGACAATTTGTTGGGCCAGAGGCGGAGGCGGTGCAGCCCCGCCTCACTTTTTTCTGACAGCCCCGCCGTTCACACCCTTCTGGGATCTGGTCCTGCAAGAAGAATTTGGCTCAGTAACACAAGTGAAGACTGCCGGCCGGTCCCTATAAGAAGATGCGGTTCACCCTACCACCGCCCCGCCTCGTAACCCGCCTAGCTGCCCCACTGAATCATGGTGTAAGAACTTGGTGGCACTTCGAATTTCGTGTGACCGCCGGAAGTCTGCGGTGTCCCCATCTCTTGCGGAACAACTCGCCGCGGGGCATCGAAAGTGTTGGAGGCTTTCAGGTCCGTTCCGGTCAGCACTGTCGCCGTACGAACCCGCGCTGGCTGCACATCTTGCCAGGCGACATCAATCTCCCGCGCCTTGGCGAGGTCGCGATTCAGTATGAACAGCGCGACACTGCCATTCTCTTTTGAACAAATCCCCACAACGTCCAGATAAGGAACACTTCCGATTCCAGGAACTTCATACGTTGGAGATTCCGACAAAACATTCAGAACGTCCCCACGCGCCATCTGCAGCCCCCAGCTGTAGGGGTAATAAATTGTCTGGCGGAATAGGCCATTGGCATTTGTCATGATGGGCGCAATCACATTCACCAACTGCGCCAGACACGCCAATTTCACGCGGTCGGAGTTGCGAAGCAGCGTGTTGATGATTCCACCCACCAGAAGCGCATCCTCCAGGTTATAAATCTCTTCCAGCAAATGCGGAGCTTCTTGTTCGTGGCCGTTTACGGCGTCCCCGCTTGTGGTGCGATACCACACGTTCCACTCGTCAAACGACAGCCACAGTTTCTTCGGTGAGCGCTTGCGGCCGCGCACGAGATCGCAAACCGCGATCTTTTCCGCGATTTGACGGTCCATGGTGAGATTCATGGCCAGGTATTTCGAGGTGTCACCGCCCGTTTCTTCCTGCGTGTTTCCGAAGTAACGATGCAAAGAGAGGGCATCTATGTATTCATAGCACTGTTCCAACACCTCGCGATCCCACTCCAGATAGGTAGGCATTAAAGGACCGCTTGATCCGCAGGCCACTAGCTTTAGTGATGGGTCAACGTAGCGCATTTGCCGCGCGGCATCTGCGGCCTTCAATCCATACTCTGTCGCCGTCATATGCCCGATCTGCCAAGGCCCATCCATCTCGTTGCCCAGACACCAGTGTTCCACGTTGTAGGGCTCGGCAATCCCATGTTTGCGCCGCAAATCGCTCCAGCGCGTCCCCTTCTCGACGTTGCAGTATTCCACCAGCGCGGCGGCCTGTTCGGGAGTTCCGGTTCCCAGATTGAGTCCCATCAGCGGCTGAGTACCCGCGGCTTTACACCACATCATGAATTCATCGGTGCCGAATTGGTTGGTGTTGATGGAATTCCACGCCTTGTCCAGAACCCTGGGACGCTCCTGCTTCGGCCCGAGTCCGTCTAGCCAATTATATCCGGAGACAAAATTGCCACCCGGGTACCGGATGATGGGGACTGCAAGCCCACGGATTTCTTCGATAACATCTTTTCTAAATCCATTCGAGTCGGATAGTTTTGAGCTCGGGTCATAGATGCCTCCGTAGATGGCGCGGCCCAAATGCTCCAAGAAAGATCCAAAGAGATTGCGGTCAATGGAAGCAATCGTGCGCCTCGTATCCAGAAAGACTCGCACCGGCGCCCTGGAACTCGGTGCCGGCGTTTGCGCTGGTAGCAACCGGCTGAGCAACAATTCCGCGGAACACCCTGCTCCGGCTGCAAGAGACTGTTGCAAGAAACGGCGCCGTTCGATAGGAGCCATGAGAGCGGACCTCCCTGAGTGGGATAGTTCAGGTGCAGCGATTTGCAGGAAGCATAGCACAATCTCCGAACTCCCAGGCAACGTTTTGTGCAAACGCTTGCTCGACATTTCCGGCAAGGGTTCCCCAAGCTACTGCAGGAGCATTGCATCGCCGCTGCTAGCCGGCGTGTCAGGAGTTGTTCGCTAAGCTTATAGTTATGCTGACCCTCTCAGGGCGTCATAGTTCCGTTCTTCCATCTTCCTAGGAGCGAGTTGGCAATCGCATTTCTCTTTTCGGTTGACACTGTCTGTACGTTGTCATAGCGTAGCGACATTGCCAGTAATCGTTTGCTCTACTTAGGCACAGTACCCCGGTAAGGTCATGCCCTATGGCTAAGTTGGCTTTTCTCGTCTCTTTGATCACAAAAGACAACGACTATCAGATGGAGCAAGCGGCCTCTGCTAGGTCAGCGGCCGGAGAACTCGGGGTCGACATTGAAATCGTCTACGCTGACAACGATGCCATCACACAGAGCACACAACTCTTAAAAGCAATCCAGGCGGACGCATCGCTGCGCCCAAATGCCATCGTCGTTGAACCACTTGGTGCGACTCCTTTTCCCAAAGTGGCCTCCGCCGCGGCCGCCCTGGGTATCGGATGGGCCGTAGTCAATCGCGAGGCGGATTATACGTCTCAACTGCGTCAGGCGTATTCTTCTCCGGTGTTTTCAGTCAGCGTGGACCAGGTGGAAATCGGCCGAATCCAAGGAAAACAAATCGCAGCTTTGCTGCCACGCGGGGGATCAGTTCTATATATTCAGGGGCCTTCAGTGAGTTCAGTGTCCCGGGAGCGGACTGAGGGTCTGCGCACGATACTTCCCTCTAATGTGCAACTTGTGAATCTAAGAGGGAAGTGGACGGAAGAGAGTGGCTATCAGAGTGTCTGTTCCTGGATGAAGCTGATGAAAGCTCAGAAGTTTCGCATTGATCTGATTAGCGGGCAAAACGACGTGATGGCCATGGGCGCCAAGAAGGCGGTGAAGGAGTTGGCTAACGAATTGGACCGTGAACTTTTGTCCAGCATTCCTGCCACGGGCTGCGATGGTGTTCCCAGCACGGGCCAGGCGTGGGTGCGCACCGGTCAACTGACTGCCACTGTCATCGTGCCGCCCAGTTGCGGCAAAGCTATCGCGCTTATGACGCGAGCCCTTCAGATGAAGGTTCAACCCGCTGAGCACACCTTCACAGATCCTGAAGCATTTCCTCCCCTCGAGTCACTCAGACCGCTCCCTGCAAGGGTATGAAAATGGGCTCGAATGCGGTCCGTCTTTCGGCAAAGCACCCCCTGGGGGAGGGGAGAACACCCTTGCATCATTCACGCCCTTCCCAAGGTTGCCGAGCAACGGAAGGTGGAAGCTTGCGAGCTGGGCCGCCTCTTTCGATGAGAGATATGACCGCAAACGCGCGTACACGCCCTTTCCCGGCATGCGGTAGCCTTCCTGCACTGCGCACTGGACGCGGCTAATTGACGAGGCCCAATGCTTCCTGCACAATCGAATTGCCATCGTCGCCTCGCTCCGAATACCGTTCACCCTTGGTCCGGAACGCCGGTCGCGTTCCCTGTGGACTCAGCGTTCAGATTCAGCGGATTCCTTTTGAAGCATATGTTTCAGTCCCTCCTATATCCGCGGCAGAATCGGATGACTTCTTCGGTTTGGGCCCGTCTCCTCGTAGGGTCCAGGGTTTTAGTTTGGATTCCTTGCGTCTTCATTTGGCTTTGGCTCGCTGCATTCACCCGTGGGCAAACCAGCCCGCCTCCCAGTCCGCAGTCTGTCGTGCAGGCGCTTCAGTCCCACGACAATGAGCTGGCTCTGCGCTTGGCCCAGGAGTTAGCTCAAGCTCATCCCACCGATCCACGCGCCTGGACATTACAAGGGATCGCCCTGCAGGGCTTGGGTCGGACTCAGGAGAGTTTGCGGGCGTTCAAGCACGCACTCCAAATCGATCCGAACAACGTTGCCGCGCTGGAGGCCGCCGCACAGCTTGAATTCCAGGCAGGTAGCCCCAAGGCTCTCCCTTTTTTGGAGAAGCTCCTCACCTTGAACCCTGATGACGAGACGGCCCACGCGATGACGGCAGCGCTAGCCTTTCAACGAAAGGACTGCGCCTCCTGTGTCGCCCATTACCAAAAAAGTCCTCAGCTTGTGGCGAATGATATTCCGGCTCTATCGCAACTTGGCGCTTGCCTGGTTCATCTGAATCGCCCAGAGGAGGCGCTTTCGGCTTATCAGCGCATTGCCGAACTACAGCCGCAGGATCCAGAGGCGCTTTATTACCTGGGGCTCGCTCAGTACGGCGCTCACCGCTATGACGACGCCATTCGCGTGCTGCTGCCACTTACGGAGGATGGCCCTGACAAGCAAAAGGCGGCCGCCTTGAATCTGATCGCGGCGGCTTACGAAAACGATCAGCAGACGCCCGCAGCGGTTGCGGCCCTGCAAAAGGCCATCGCGCTCGATCCCGCCAACACTGACAATTATCTCGACCTGGCCACCATCAGCTTGGATCACGGGGCCTTCAAGTTGGGCGTGGACGTGCTCAACGCCGGCATTCACGCCTTGCCCGATTCCGAGCGCCTCTATCTTGAGCGCGGCGTTCTCGAGGTGCAGTTGCAGCAGTTCGACGAGGCAAACGCCGATTTCCGCAAAGCCGCGGCCTTGAACCCTCTTCAGAACTACAGCTCCGTGGCGCTGGGAATCTCTTTGCTCCAGGAAAATAAACCGGGTGAGTCCTTACGGGTCGTGAGGCTGCGTCTCGCGAAAGCGCCCGCTGATCCTACCCTCAACTATCTTCTTGCCGAACTCCTCATCCGGAAGGGTGCGCAACCCGGCACGCCTTCTTTTCAGGAAGCAAAGGCTGCCGCGCAGCGTGCCGTGCGCAGCAAACCCGAGTTCACCCTCGCACAAGATGTCCTCACGGAACTCTATCTGCGCGCCGGAAACACGGCTCTTGCGGAGGCGACCGCGCGCCTCGCATTGCAGTCCGACCCCAACGACCAGTCCGCTCTCTACCATCTGATCGTCTGCCTCCGTGGAAGAGGCGAACAAACCGAATTGCCGCAACTCGTGCAGAAACTGGCGGAAGTCACCGCGGGCCTGCGTGAGCAAGAAAAGGCGCAGAACCGGTTCAAGCTGGTTGAGGAAGAGAGTGGCCGAAACTCCCAGAAGGGCGTGGTTCCTTGATGTTGGGCTGCCAGATGTTCCCTGCCGCCGGGCCGAGTGAGCGGAAAATGTCGCTCTGAAACCTTGCGAGGGTTACATGTTACGCGCTCGATCAGGGCTAAAATACAGAGATCGGACGACCATCTGAAATGGTGAGCGGGTAGGCGGACCATGGGTGGTCGCTCGAAATAGTGGGGATGCCGTGAAACGATCGGGAGCCAGCACTCTGGGCCTCTGCGGTTTGGCTGCCGCCACCGCAATGATTCTGCAATTCGGCGCCGTGCGGCGCGGCTCAGGCGCGGCAGGCTTGGCGTTTGCGCGGCAAACGACGAGTGCGCACGCCGCGGAATCCTCTACCTCGACCGGTGCTGATAATCCCAAGCCGGCTGAAATTATGGTTGATTACCCAGAGGACGGCTCGATCTTTCCGCCCGAGATGACACCTCCCACTTTCCTTTGGCGCGATGCTTCGGACGCCGCCTCTGTATGGACAATCGATGTGGCCTTCTCTGACGGCGCGGCCGGAATTCATACGCGGTCAGCAGGCGAGCGCCTGCGCATCGGCGAGATTGACCAGCGCTGTGTCTCCGCGAGCAACGAACCGCCCAAGTTGACGCCCCAGCAAGCTGCGGCACGAACCTGGATTCCGGATACGGCCACATGGGAGGCCATCAAGAAGCACTCGAAAGAACATCCCGCTACCATCACGATCACCGGATTCCACGATGACCATTTGGAACGCCCCATTTCCCTCGGCAAGGTCGTGATGCAAACATCAATGGACCAGGTAGGCGCGCCGATCTTCTACCGCGACGTCCCGTTGATACCCTCGGAACTGGAAGAAGGCGTGATCAAGCCTCTGGCACAAGCTGACCTGCCGCTTCTCTCCTGGCGTCTGCGCAACATCGCCGAACCCCGCAGCCGCCTCCTCCTGACCGGCCTCCACACCTGCGCGAATTGTCATTCGTTTTCCCGCGACGGGAAAACACTGGGCATGGATCTCGACGGTCCCGCCAACGACAAAGGTCTGTACGTTCTTGCCTCCATCAAGCCTGAAATGAGCATCCGTAATCAGGATGTGATCTCCTGGAGTTCTCTCCGGGATGAAACGTCTTCTCCTTCGCGAATCGGTTTTATGTCCCAGGTCTCGCCGGACGGCAAATACGTCCTGACCATGCTGCGAAGTCTGGAAAAAAGGCTCGCCGAAAGCTACTACGTCGTGAACTTCAAGGACTACCGCTTCTTGCAGGTCTTCTATCCGACGCGCGGCGTCCTGGCCTGGTACAACCGGGCGACGGGGCGAAGGCAGACCTTGCCCGGCGCTGATGATCCGCGCTACGTCCAGACCGACGGCGTCTGGAGTCCCGACGGCAAGTACGTGGTTTTTGCACGCGCGGAAGCGCGGCAACCTTACCCCAAGGGCCAAAAGCTTGCCGAACATGCCAACTCTCCCGAAGAAACCCAGATCCAATACGACCTCTACCGAATTCCCTTCAACGACGGGAAAGGCGGCCAGCCGGAGCCAATCGAGGGTGCTTCCTATAACGGCATGAGCAATAGCTTTCCCAAAGTTTCTCCTGATGGCCGCTGGATTGTCTTCGTGAAGTGCCGCAACGCCCAGTTGATGCGGCCCGATAGCCAGCTTTACATCGTGGCCGCCAATGGCGGTGTGGCCCGGCGTATGCGCTGCAACACTTCGTTGATGAACTCCTGGCACAGTTTCTCGCCCAACGGCCGTTGGCTGGTCTTCTCCTCGAAAAGCCGTACGCCTTACACGCAGATGTTTTTGACCCACATCGATGCGCAGGGCAGCGACAGCCCGGCCATCCTGGTCGACAACTCCACAGCCGCTAATCGCGCGGTGAATATTCCCGAATTTGTGAATATCCCCCCAAACGGGATGATGAAGATCGACGTGCCCGCGGCCGAGTCCTACCGGCTCTTCGACGTTGCGTCGGAACTCACAGCCAAAGGACAACTGGAAGCGGCCATCGCAGCCTGGAAAAAGGTTCTGGAGCTGGATCCTCGCAATGCCAAGGCTCACAACAACCTAGGGAACGCCCTGATGTGGCAGGGAAACCTCGCAGAGGGGACGGCCCACTTGCAGAAGGCGCGGGAGATCGATCCCGAATTCAACGAGGTTCAAAGCGATTTCGGTATTGCGTTCTATAATCGCGAACAGTTTCGCGCTGCCATAAAGAAATCGGATTGCGACGCCGCTGCTGCTTTCGGCAACAAGATTCTCGCCGCGGCGCCCGACGACGCCGAAGTCAAAAAGGCCCTTGCAGACTGCGCGCTGAAGCAAAATCGCCAACAGATGCGGGCGGCGCTTGAAAAGTCCGACTGGCCGGCGGCGCTCTCGTTCGCCAACAAGGTACTGGCCCTAGTACCGGGTGATGAGGAGGCGCAAAAGGCTGTGAAGGAGTGCGACTTGGCCGTCGGTCGCCCGCAGTAACCGTGTCCCTGCAGGAGAGCGATCGCGATTTCGCCCTTTCTCAGACGCGAATCTCGCTGTGCTGGCAACGAGGGAGATCCTCTTGCAGCCCAGCGCGTGGCTTTGAGCGGTTCGGTTACGGCTCCTTCGGCTTCTGAATGGTTTGCTGCGTTTGGATAGAAAAGAGCTGGAAGTCGGAGAAGGTATGCTCGGTGATCATGCGGCGCCTGGCATAGTCCGTGTACGCAATGGCGTACTGGGGCAGCCAGATTTCCACATTTTGTGACTGGAATTTCACCGGGGCGTAATTCACTGACACGGCGTTTGCCTGCAAATCAATCAGCATAATTGGTTCCACCAAATTCGTTTCGAGATGCGTCACCTGACCGGAGTCGGCTGCGATCCACGCGCGGCCCTTTAGACTGAGCGGGTAGACTCCTTTTGTGGTTTCCATCTTCGCAGTGCGGGGACGCTTCCCTTTAATTTGGCGAAAGTGAACTACCCAGGCGGGCTGGTTATTCCACTGAGTGGCACCCTCGCAGCGCATTTCATAATCGCTTCGCAGCGCGGGATAAAAGATCAATGCCAAGGTCGGCAGCCCCTTGTCCAAAATAACGCCGAGGCGCGGGTTGGCACGGGGCCCTCACTTCAAGCCGGACTTGCCATCTCCGGAGCGGCCACGGAGAACCTCTCCAATTTATCAGTCAGCTCGCCGATTCTAATGGGCTTCGAGATGTAGTCATCCATCCCAGGGCCAGGCCTCGCTCCCGATCGCCCTGCATGGCCTGGGCGGTCAAGGCGATGATCGGTAAGTGCCTGCCGCTGTTCTGTTCACGGGCACGGAGGGCGGCTGTAGCCTCGAACCCGTCCATCTACGGCATCTGTACGCACGATCATGTTCCCGTGAAATCCGGTTGCAGTCGTTTCTTGCGTCGGCTGGCCATTCGTGCCGCTTGATTGATATTGTGTAGCCGACGCGTCGTATGGTTACAATCGTGGATATCGGCAAGCTCAATGGAAGACGGGAACGAGGGAAGAATCGGGGAACATTAACAATCCCCCCGTGCTCCTGGAGTTTCCTTAGCGCTCCTCGGGATATCCGCTTAGTCCTTGGAATGCAGTGCGAGGTTACATTCGATCTCCACCACCAAACTGCAAGTGGCTCCCGGTTGCCCGAGACTTTCAGCATTTGCTCGTCACTTGGGTGCCAACCCGCGTTCCGCGTGGTACATCTGAACCACTTCTATACTCTTCGTTCTGTGGGAACAACCTGAGGAACATTAGGCGTTTCTGAGTGCTCTAACCGCTCCTGAATGCTCCTGAAAGTGCCTCCTAAGTTCCTGATCTTCCATTGGTCGCAGATTTGCCAAGGTTCAGGCGTGAGTTCGATTCTCATAGGCCGCTCCATTTTCTACCGGAAATTTCCTCAGCCTGCCGAAAAATCCCGCTGAACATTTTTGCGAATTCCCGCTATGATGCCCGCAATTGGGTCCTGCACTCGATGACTGTCTGCCGCATCGCTGTCGGGAGCACCCGGCGGCCAAAACTGAACGCCGTCCAGGAAGCTGCCGCACTCTTCAAGGAAATGATCGCTCCGGAGATGGATTTGGAGATCCAGGGCTATGAAGTGGACAGTGGGGTAGGGCATACGCCGGCTTCGCGGGAAGAATTGATGCGCGGGGCGCGGCAAAGGGCGGAAGCCCTCGTGGAGAAACTGAGGGCCAGCGGTGAGTCCGCCGACTATTTTGCGGGTCTCGAGGGCGGGCTGGATGTAGCCGTGGAGAATGGCCGGCGATGTGTTCTGCTGGAGAGTTGGGCATACGTGACTGACGGACGGCGAGGGCACTTTGGGTGCTCGGGGAGCATTGAAATACCCGAGGCGCTGGCCGAGGACGTGCTATCGAACGGCACGGAACTATCTGATGCTATCGACCGTTTTGCGGGAGCCGTGGGGATTCGAGACGCGCAAGGGGCCTGGGGCGTGCTGTCGGGCGAGCTAATCTCCCGGCAAGAAGCGTTTCGCGTGGCAGTGGTGGCGGCGTTCGCGCCATTCTACAATCAAAGGATGTACGGGAAGGTCTCAGCGGCAGGATGGTGACGCCGCGCAGCGCGTGGTTGGGCCCGGGAGTAAGGAGAAACGACGTGGACATTGTGAAAGGCAACATGGGCTGGATCGAAGTTGTGGTCGGACCGATGTTCTCCGGAAAGAGCGAAGAGCTGATCCGGCGATTGCGGCGCGCCGAGATCGCGCGGCAGCGCGTGCAGATTTTCAAGCCAGTGATCGACTCGCGCTATACCGCGAACGAAATCGTCTCCCACTCCGGACTGGGAATCCCGTCCGACAATGTGAGCAAAGCGTCGGAAATCCTGGAGAAACTGCAGGCGCGCACGGAAGTGGTGGGCATTGATGAGGCGCAGTTCCTGGGGGACGAGGTCGTGGAGGTGTGCACGAAGCTGGCGAACCTTGGGAAACGAGTTATCGTAGCAGGGCTGGATACGGACTATCGCGGCCGCCCCTTTGAACCCATGCCGCGGCTGCTGGCGGTGGCGGAGGAGATCACCAAGCTGCTGGCCATTTGCGTGCGCTGCGGGAATCCGGCGGTGCACACGCAGCGGCTGGTGGACAGCGAAGAATTGATCGTGGTGGGGGCCACGGAGATGTACGAAGCGCGCTGCCGCCGGTGTTTTGAGCCGAATCCGGCGCAAGCCCGCAAGGAAACGGGCCCGGTGATTATTGCGCGGAACCGTGGCGCCGCAAATGGCGCGGCTTAGGATAAACTCGCCTCATACGTTATACGCAATCCATCTCTGTTTTTCAGGACGCACATGCTCATCGAATCGAAGGCTCCAACACGCGTAGACCTGGCCGGGAGCACGCTGGACATCTGGCCGTTGTACCTGTTTCATCCCGGAGCGGTGACGCTGAACGCGGCGATTTCGCGTTACGCGCATTGCGTGATTGAGACGCACACGCCGGCGGATGAGAGCATCAAGCTGGTCTCGCTGGACACCAAGCGCGTGGAGAGTTTTGCATCGTTTGCGAAGCTGGCGCGCGCGAAACGCTTCCGCCTGCCATTGCTGGCCGAGATCGTGAAGTTCTTCCGTCCGGAAGGCGGATTCACGCTGACGACGAATTCGGAGGCTCCGGCAGGTGCGGGCATCGGCGGATCGAGCGCCGTGGCGGTGTCCATCTGCGCGGCGCTGGACCGCTTCACTGGGACGGGCCGCAGCAAGGTGGACTGGATCCACATCAGCCGCGACGCGGAGGCCATTGTCATCCACATTCCCACAGGCATGCAGGATCACTACCCACCGGCGTTCGGTGGCGCGGCGGCCATTGAATTGATCCCCGGCGGCGAGCGCCGCATCGAGCTCAATGTGAATCTGGACGAACTGGAACGCCGCCTGGTGGTGTGCTACACCGGAAAGCCGCGGCAATCGGCCATCAACAATTGGGCGGTATTCAAGGCCCACATCGATAACAAGAAGCCGGTGGTGAATAACCTGGAGCGCATTTCGCAGATCGCGCAAGAAATGCGCGTGGCGCTGGAAGCAGGCAACTGGAGAGAGGCCGGAAGGCTGATGCACAATGAGTGGACCTTCCGCCGCAGGAACCTGCCCACGATTTCCACCGGGACAATCGACCGAATCATAGAGAACTCGCGTCGCAAAGGCGCGCTGGCGGGGAAAGTGTGCGGTGCGGGAGGCGGCGGGTGTATTGTGCTGCTGATCGAGCCGGATGCGCGGGAACGCGTGGAGAAGGCGGTGGAGGAGTCCGGGGGGGAGCTATTGCCGATACAAATTGACCGGCAAGGGGTCACGGTGATAACGCAGTAGTTTTGCGAATCTGCCGCTATCCAATCGGCTTTGTGCATCATAAGATAGGGAGAGAGCACCCTGACGGGTGGCACGATCCCTGTTGCCATGCACTACCTTCTGGCCATTACGATTGCGCTGCTATTATTCGCCGATGCGGATGTGCCCAAGGCCATGTCTCTGCGGAGCGAGCCGCATGCCGCCGCGGAGAACTTTCCGCCGGGCGAGAGCATTCCCCTATTGCCCCTGGTTATGAGCGGCGATGGGCAGGACCAGACGCAGAGCGCGCCCGCTTCCGGCAAGAAAAGCACCACGCTTCAGGAAACCTCGAAACTGGCCCTGATTCGCTACGTCTCCGGCGAATTTACGAAAGCGCGTAAGCCGGTGCCGGGCGGCAAAGAGGGTTTCATCCTCTATACCGATAAGCCCTTCAATCAGGAGAATCTGGATCATGCCGTGGCCAGGCACGGCGCGGCGGTGAACACCGGAGACAACGCTCAGATCACCAATCTGGAGTTTCGTGAACACACCATCGTGGTGGACATCAATGGCGGGGGTCGTCCCAAGAAGCATTGGCGCGACCGCATTCAAATTAGCATGGGCGGCGCACCGGCGCCCGTGGGGCAGCCCACCACCACGGCTCAGGAGAAGGGACCGCCGGGCATCCAGCCCGGGATGGGCGGCACAATCTATGTGCAATTCCCCGAGGCGGTGCCGGATCTCACTCCCGACCAGTTGAAGCTAATTCTTGGGCCGTTCCTGGATTTTTCCAGGGAGCACTCCGCCGCGGTGCACTGGATTGACACGCTGCCGCCGGAAATGAAGAAGGCCATCACGGAGCGCCATGCGATGCTGGGGATGGACCGCGAGGAAGTCGTGGCGGCCATCGGCAAGCCGGACCGCAAAGTGCGCGAGCGCGATGCCAACGGCAACGATACGGAAGACTGGATCTACGGGCATCCCCCAGACAAAACGGTTTTCGTGCGCTTTACGGGTGATCGCGTCACGGCCATCAAGCAGTACCCTCAATAGTGTTGCCGCTTGGGAAAGAGACTAGGACCCCTGAAAGACGAAGAGGTCTTTCGTAGTTTGTGGCAAGTTTCCCGCGCGGGATGTTCCGCGAAAAAGGATCGAGCTGAAGTGCAATACCAAATCGTGGCGAACAATCCGTTTGCGGTGCTGACGGCCATCGTGGCGCCGGCTATTTTGACGAATGCATCCTCGGTGCTGGCGCTGGGAACGAGCAACCGGCTGGGCCGCGTGGTGGACCGCACGCGCGTTGTCGCGGGTGGCGCGGCGGGCAGCGCGCCGGGTTCGGCCACCTATCTGGCCTGGATGAGCCAACTGAAGGCACTGGAACTGCGCGCGCAATTATTACTGAAGGCCCTGCGGATGTTCTATGCCGCGTTGGGATTGTTCGCGGCATCCGCGCTGGTATCGGTGGGCGGGTCAACCGCGGCTTACTACGGGCAGAGAATCCTGTTTGAAGCAGGAGCAGGCCTGGCCATCCTGACCGGCGCGTCGGCAGTGGTGGGGCTGAGCATTGGCTGCACGCTGATGGTGCATGAAACGCGGTTGGCGGTGCAAAGCCTGGAAGAAGAATCGCGGGTACGGATTCAGTCCTATGGGGCGGAGACACCGCAGAAGTAACCTGCGGGAAGGAACGCGGCAGAGATCGTTTCAGGAAGCAAGGCGCTGTAGCCGAAAATACTCATGAGACCCGAGAATGGGCCTCGCTCGGAATCGGAATCCGCAAGACCCAGGTTCCAATAGCGAACCTGGGGCACCCTCCGTGTTTGTTTGATGGGAGCGGGTCGAACAGTTTGTAGCTCCGCTCTATGAAGATTGCTCAAGAAGAAACAGGCAGCAATCCGGGCCGCCCGCCGCAAGTGGCCAATCTGAAGTGCTAAAGTCAAAATCCCCACATGTAAAACCGACGTATGGGGCACCCAATTCCTCCTTAGGGTTTTGCGCCCAGGCCAACCGCCGAAAAGCAGGTCCCTCGCTCCGCTCGGGATGACAACCGGCTACCACCAGCATGCCGGAGTCCGCGGGCGGTTGGTTGTGACCCAGGACACTTCGGTTCGCGTTGACTTTTTCTTATACTACACCTAGCATTTTCTGTTCTACACACGGCGACGTTCGTACTCTATGGGTCGCCGCAATCTACCCCCCACCGGAGGAAGCATGCCAATTAAGGTTGGAATCAACGGCTTTGGCCGCATCGGTCGCAATATCATGCGCACAGCGCTGGATGACAAGGACATTCAGTTCGTAGCCGTGAACGACATCACGGATGCCAAGACCCTCGCGCATCTCTTGAAGTACGACTCGGTCCTTGGGAACCTCCCGCAAACCATCACGCACACGGACGACTCCATCAGCGTGGAAGGCAAGAGCTTTAAGGTATTTAAGGTAAAGGACCCGGCGGAACTCGACTGGGCCAGCGTCGGCGCGCAGATTGTGGTCGAGTCCACAGGATTGTTCACCAAGGGCGCCGATGCCCGGAAGCATATCCGCGGGCCTGTGAAGAAGGTCATTATTACGGCGCCTGCCACGGACCCGGATGCCACGTTTGTGCTGGGTGTGAACGACAAGACTTATGACCCGGCGAAGCACCATGTGGTTTCAAACGCCTCGTGCACCACGAACTGCCTGGCGCCGGTTGCGAAAGTCCTGCAGGACACTTTCAAGATCGTCTGCGGTACGATGACCACGATCCACTCGTATACGAACGACCAGCGGCTGCTGGATTTGCCGCACAAGGACTTGCGGCGCGCACGCGCAGCGACTTTGAGCATGATTCCGAGCACGACGGGAGCGGCGAAGGCGCTGAAGCTGGTCATTCCCGAATTGGACGGCAAGCTGGACGGGTACTCGATGCGCGTGCCCACTCCGAACGTCAGCGTAGTGGACCTGACCGTGTTCGTGGAGAAGCCGGCGACGAAGGACAGCGTGAATGCGGCGCTGAAGGCGGCGGCAGAAGGCCCGATGAAGGGGATTCTTGCCTACACGGAAGAGGAACTCGTCTCGATCGACTTCCGCGGGAATGACAATTCGTCCATCGTGGATGCGGGCTACACCAAGGTTGTTGGCGACAAGTGCGTCAAGGTGCTGGCCTGGTACGACAACGAGTGGGCCTATTCCTGCCGCGTGCGCGATCTGATCAAGCTGCTCGCTGCGAAGCTTTAGAGGCCGTGATTCGTGACTTGTGACCCGTGACTCGCGTGAAAGCGAGTCACGGGTTGCGCTCCGGACCGTGCAATTTCTTTTAAAGTTGCGCCCCAGAAAGCGGTCATACATTGGCAAACCGCTTTAGGATGAGCTTGAAACTTTGGTTCAAAACTGGTTCCTGATATTTGATCTCTGATAACTGATTACTGATAACTGATCACAGAAAGTAGATTCAACATGAACAAACTTACGATTCAAGACCTCGATCTCCGCGGCAAGCGCGTATTTATTCGCGTTGATTTCAATGTGCCGTTGAAGGACGGCGTGGTTACGGACGACACGCGCATCCGCGAAACGCTGCCGACGTTGCGCCTAGCCATACAGAAAGGCGGGCGGCTGGTGCTGGCATCGCATCTTGGGCGGCCCAAGGGCGGGCCGGACCCGAAGTACTCGCTCCTTCCCGTGGCCAAGAAGCTCGAGCAGTTGATTGAAAGGCCGGTGCGCTTCGCGTCGGACTGTGTGGGGCCCGTTCCCGAATCGAAGAGCCACAGCCTGGCAGAGGGCGATATCCTGCTGCTGGAAAACGTGCGCTTCCATCCTGAAGAAGAGAAAAACGATGAAGCGTTTTCCAAGCAACTTGCGGCGCTCTGCGATGGTGTATTCGTCTTGGATGCTTTCGGCTCGGCGCACCGCGCGCACGCTTCCGTCGTGGGCATCACGAAATTCGTGAAGCAGTCGGCGGCGGGACTGCTGATGGAAAAGGAGCTGGCCTACCTCGGCAAGGCCGTCAGCAATCCGACGCGGCCGTTTACCGCGATTCTGGGCGGGGCCAAGGTCAGCGACAAAATTGAAGTGGTCGAGAACCTGATGAAGATTGCCGACGCCATGCTCATCGGCGGCGGCATGGCCTACACCTTTTTGAAGGCGCAGGGATTGCCCATCGGCAAGTCGCTGGTGGAA
>Ga0209039_10000902_pt1 | contig 28606 bp, 24 predicted proteins | sample BogFormECP12_OM1_FD_188238 | JGI IMG/M metagenome (GOLD analysis project Ga0209039, IMG submission 188238) | Bog forest soil microbial communities from Calvert Island, British Columbia, Canada - ECP12_OM1 (SPAdes) (version 2) | ecosystem: Environmental > Aquatic > Freshwater > Wetlands > Bog ... | reverse complement strand
TACCCCACGTGGGTAATACAGCCGTCTCATGGCAACTCAATGAGAAATCAACCACATCCCGCTCTTTTTGGCGTGTTCGCAGTAAACTACCGCTAGTCCTGCGGCCGCTGCTTCCCCGGAGCTGGCAAATTGATCGGGCAGCCAAGTGCCGACAGCCTCGCGCACATCCGCAAGGTCCGCGCCCACCCTAATTTGAACTCTGTTATCTGCCATCGGCTACCCTCAAAAGGAGTCAAGTTGAAAGGACGTGCAGCTTGGTGCCCTCCCGGTAATGGGAAGAACTCTTCTACACGCCCCTCCCCGTTAACCGCTTGGGCAACGGCGTTTTCAAAATCCTCTCGACACTGTTTACGAAACCAATCCCGCGTAGCAGCCGCGATAGTCGAGCAGCGCGACATCGTACTCATGACGCACCTTATAAATCACACGGTCCTGCGTAAACGTCTCCCCGGCTGTCGGAATGTCGGCCACCAGCATCTCTGGCATCTGCTGCCCGTTCAAAAACCCCACTTCAATGATTTGCACTTTCTGTGAGGTGTCGAACAGGTACCAGTCCTGCGTGTTTGCCAGCAGCGGATTGGCGAAGATGTTCTCATTATCCTTCCCCAACCGATGCTTCCACTCATTCAGCGTCGGCGTGGCTGTGGCGTTGCTGGCCGCTCCCACGTTGCCCGTTAACGTCAGCGAAAGCCACGGCGCGCGGTTTATCTGAATCGCCGTCGCCTCCAGCGCAATAGGCACCGCGAGCAGTAGCGGCCCTCCACCCAGCCCCAAGTTGTCTTTGCCGTTGTACTCCGTTTGGGCGAACATGGCATTGCGCGCGGTTGTAAGCATAGCCGCGCTCAGCGCCGCGCCGCCGCCGCTCGTCGCATTGCCGTGAGCCGCGTTGAACAAGGCAACCCCGTCCGCGCCATAAGTCGAGTTCGAGCTAATCAGCGACCATACCCGCTTCGCCAGTGTGCGCCACACCGACCGTTTCACCATCTCGACCCAGCGCTTTATCAGCGAAACATCATCGTTGATAATCACGCGCCGGTCGAAGCTCAAAAGCCCTCCCCGCTCATTCACGTTGTAAGTCACTTGCCCTTGCACGTCAGCAAGAGTCGCCAACTCCGCAAACGGCTGGTCTTCCGTATAGGAAGGAAGGTCCGGGATGTACTGCAAGCCCGTCCTCACGTTCTGACGGAAGTCGCGCGGCGCGGTGATAGAAGTCACGATCTCCTGCCAGCGATAGTCTGTCGGCCCGTAGTCGGCCCACAATAGCCTATTCATCACGTTCGCCAAAAGGTCCCCGAAGCCGGGCAGCGCCGCATTCTGCCAGGAGCGCTTGCCTAGATAATTTATGTTGGCGTCCCCGGAGCACGCAATGTAGGCCTCGGAGAGGCTGTTAAAGGGGCTATAGGTCCTTCCGGTGGGAAAGGGCTTTCCTTGAGTGACCCGCGCCAAGCCATTCGGCACGCGCTCGAATTCCACGTCGTGCTGAATGCCGAACATTTTTGCCAGCCTGATGCTGTTTTCGTCACTCCATGCCTCCATGGCATGTTCCAACATATAGTGAGCCGCCAAACCTACACCTGTGCCCATGTTCCTCCTCCTCGTTTCTGCCCGCCGCGATTCTCGGCCCGCAAGCTCAGGGCCGGATATTTGCCGGGGCTTCGATCTTCGTCATTGCCCCTTATGCGTGAGCGCGTCCAGCTTCGGGCGCTTCGGGTTCTCTATCGGCCGCATGTCGCTGCCTATGGCCTCCCCGGTTTCCGCGTCGAAGATGTGCTTGTGCCCATCGATGCCGATATAAGAGTTCACGCTGCCCCGCTTGGTGGGGCCGCGCATCACCAGTTCGGGCTTCATTTCAGACTCGTTTTTCACGATGACTTTCTTCAGCTCACGCTTGACGATTACCTTCCCGTCTTTATTCCTTTCGTATCCCGTGATTGTTGAGGATGCCACGATCTCGATCACGCGAGTACTGACGAATCGCTTTGCCTCCTCGACGGTCGGTTCCTTCGGTGGGAATATATACGCCGAATTTTGATCATCCATAAATACCCTCCCCATAATTAAGGGTTTTGCGAACACTGAGACTGACATGCTTTCGACTGTTCACGCCTACCGTCGCCTCAATTTCTGCCCGATGGGTAGATTTCAGATAGCGCCCAAAAGCCTCGCGGGGATAAACAATCACGCCGCGCTTGAGCCGAATAAAAGGAGGCCCGGCTTGTCGCTGCCTCCATTCAGCCAAGGTGAAGCGGCTCACATTCAGAAGCGCCGCAACCATGTGGATAGGAAGGTTCTCCATCCTCAGCAGGGCAGCGATATCTGCCACCTCAAGCGTGCCAAAAAGCGGTTTCTTAAGTACCATATGCCTACCCGCTCTGGCTTGCCTTATCTGAGCCGGGGATCATCGACGGGCTGCCGGGTTGACCTTGGCGGCGTGTCGAAATCCAGACCGTTGCCGGTTTCAAGCACAATCACATGGTTGATCTGCAGCCCCGGTTCTGGCAAGCGCGCTGCCTCCTGGGGATTTTTCGGCAAACTTTCTTCGAGTGTCTTTCCCATTGTGCCTCCTTTAGTTCTCCCCCGAAAATGCCAATTCAGGCAGTGGGGCGCAGCAAAGCGAGCCACGCTTCAAGCTCCCGGCGCGGATAGCGGATGGTATTCCGTCCGAGCCTAAAAAATTCCGGCCCCTTATGATTCCGTCGCCACACCGTCAGCGCCCAAGGCGATAAGCCCAGCAGGTCCGCAACCTGATAGCTGCTCAAAAACTCGCTGCTCTCCCGCTTGCCCATTTTCTCTTGGAGGCGGTCCCGATTTTCTTGGGCCATCTCAGTATCCCCTTGCGACGTTACGTAGCTTGTTTTTGGCTCCTGACCCTCTCCTGAGCCTTTCCTGGAGGACGCACGGGAGACTGGCCAGCGCCGGTTGCTATCTCCCTTGCGGCAGTTCGCATCGTAATAAATCTGCGTCTTCCTCCGTGGCGTAAACTCTCGTTTGCATGGGCACGCGCATTTCACGGTTACACCGGCTCCCTACTTTTCACTGCCAGCTAACCGCGAGACATCCATTTTTCCCTGGGAAAGTACGCGACGACCCGCCCCACGATGCTCCACTCGGGCAGCAAGCGAATATCGGGGTGGCGCACCTCTTCCAAACTCGGTTCTTCGCCGGGCTTGACCGGACCTGAGCCCAACAGGTACTTAAAGTTGATGCCCATTACCCCGATAGGAAAGAGTTCAGCGGTCCATTCTTTGGACCCCTCCAAGGCCATTACCATAAGCCGTCCCATGACAAACCCATCCTGCGATGGAGGGAGTAGCAGCCCTTCCTCGCCTCTTGCTTCCCGGCTGAACTGCGCCAGAATAACCCGGCCCTGGAGGGCCAGGACATTGTCGCTAGAAGTATCGACGGCAATCAAATCCCCGTGCGCGAGCCAATAACCAAGCGACTCGCTCCCCAGTTCGAGGCATCCTGTCGAGGGCGGATTCTGTACGAAACCAGCGGGTAGTGGGACGCTGGGTTGATTCGTTGCGCCTTCACCAAGACTACTCCGGGGCACGCGGTAAATTTCGCCCTCCACTGGGGGCATAAATCGGTCTTTGAAGACTTTTTCCGCAGCGGAAAGGATTGCCTGCCCGTCCAAGCCAGCTAGCTCCCAGAAGTACAGCGAGTCCCCTGGGTTCTCTGCCAAACTCCCAAGTCGAAAGTAGGCATCAGCGGAGGGGCCACGGTCCTTGTCATTTCTCTCCCACGCCGATACCGCTCCTTGAGTCACCCCGAGTTCCTTTGCAAATTCGGCCTGGGTCTTTGCCGCGCGCAATTTGCTGATGCGTTCGCCTACCGTGATTTTCTTCACTGTCGCTTCTCCTCTTGGTTCTCATTCGGTCTGCACTTTTTGCTTGACATCGTAATGTAACAGTATTATTGTTTTAAGCGTGAACGCAATGTCTGATTCGTTGACAACTCACAACCCTCTAGCAGATGAGTTGGACAGCCGCCTCCGGCGCGCACTGAGGCGCGCCATGACTTCCCGTGGCCTAAGCGAAGATGAGCTTGCTCAGAAACTAAAGAGCCAGTCGGACCGCGCCGTTAATGCCGGTCTGATACACGCCTGGAGGGCGGAATCAAAGCATAGGTGGCACCTTCCGGCTGACTTGGTTCCGCTCATCTGCGAAATCCTTGGAGACGATACCATACAACGTCTTCTCTTGAGTGAGAAGCTCAGGCAATCCCTTGAACTCGGGGAATCAACACCTCGCATCGTAGCGCTACTCCAAAGCGCGCTACCAGAGGCGACGGAGCGAAAGACGGTCGAAGGCCGAAAGAAGTCGCAGCGGCGGTCAAAGCGATGAACAGCTTATTTCCCCAAACCGAGCTTGACCAGAAGGTTGATGTTCTCAAGTGTGACCCGGCGAAGAAGGATTTCATCCTTCGCCGTCTGCGCATGGCCGAACAGGCAACCAACTGCAACTTCAGAGCCCTCGGCTTCGATAAGAAGCGGGACTTCCTTAGGGTTCTGGCGGCGCAGAATCATTGCTCGATGCGCACCGTGCAACGCTGCGCAGAGATACTGCGGCATGGCGATGACCTGGAAGAGTTGGCCTGCGACCGGCCCGGTCCCAAGCGCGGCGAATTCAAATCCCTCGATGCCGACGTGCGTGCTCACCTGCTCGACTGCTTTCTATTCAAGCATCTCAATTGTCAACAGTCTCATAAGTCAGTTAAGAGGTATTTGCAAACGAAACAGAATTCGCCCGGCTGTCAGGTATCCCACTTCTACGATATTCCCAGCTACAGCATGGTCAAGCGGTACTGGCGCGAAGTTCTGATTCCCAAGTACGGCCCCCAGCGCAAGGGCAGGGAAGCTGTGAAATCCGCTGCGGGCTACGTTGACCGCCTCTATGATGACGAATTCGCGGGTGACACTTGGTGCTTGGACGAATGGGAAATTGACGGCGCGTTCTATGACGAGCAAGACCACCGGCGCATTTTCAACTACGGCACGGGACGCCCCATCGTTCACATTCTCACCATTCTGGATGAGCGCACAACTTGCATCATTGACCATTTGGTGACATGGCAAATTTCCCTTGAGGATGCAGTGTTCGCACTGGCGGAGCGGACGATTCGGGAACACTTCCTCCCCAAGCGCGTGGTTTCCGACCGCGCTGGACGCTTCCGCGCCTTGGTGCGTGGCCACATGGTGGTAGGCAGCGATGATCAATTAATTAAAAAGCTCGCTGGCCCGCTGGGTGAGCTTGGCGTGATTCCGCGCGGCTCGGAAGAAAAGAATCCGCGCGCCAACCGGCTGGAACGGATGCACCGAGTCTATGCTGACCGCGCGCGGGACTTCGGCCCGTCATGGAAGGGCTCAAATATAGACGAGCGCGAATGTACCGATATCGACGCCAGGGTAAAGCGGCATGAGAATGAACATTGCCGCTTCGGAATTCTGCCGCCGCAACTGATGTCGATTCAGGAAGCCGAGCGCCGCATTGCGCAATGGGTTGAGGAAATCAACCTAGCCGAGACGGAAGCGAAGGGATGTAACGGCTTGACCCGCCTTGCGGCCTTCCGGCAGTTCCAGCCGCCCGCCGATGAGATTGCCCAGCGCAAACCTAATCAGGCTGCGCTTGACCTTGCTTTTGCCGAGCGGGATGAACGCGCCATCCGCGAAGGCGGAATCATCGAGTTGGAAGATGGCGCGCGTTATTCCTTCCCCCAGCTTATCGAGTGGCGTTTGCGCTTGGGCAGTGGCGTGAAAATTCCCGTGATGCGCTATCGGCGCGACCCTCTACACCTGATTGTGTCGCCTCCGGGTGCGGAGCCGTTCACTGCCGAGCGCCGCGCCATCGTGGGAACGAAAGACGAAGCGTTGCTCTCGGATGAAATCGAAAAGCTGGCTCATATTCGCAAGGTTGTAGGCGGAGAGACGGCCGAGCAAGACCGCGAAATGCAAGAGCGCTTGCGCGCTCTTCAAAATAACATGCGCGGGTTGCGGGCGCAACCGATGACGATTGAACGCGCGCCGACTTCGGCTGATTTAGCAAAGCAAGTTTTGGGATTGAAAGATTAGGAGTGAGACCATGACACCACGGGAATTTATTCTGCTCCGATACGTCAACGATTCGACCGATGCATTGCGCGAACTGCACCTTGCCGCTGTCGAGGGTTCGACCGCTTCTGAGTACATGCTGAGGCACGTCGCAGACGATCTAATTCGCGCGGCTGCCGATGCAAAAATAGCCCGCACAGCAAAGCGTAAAGGAAAATCAGCACGCCACGGACGCCTTTAGGAGGCTCCCATGGACGCATCAAATGCAGTTCGGCAAGAGGCGCGGAAAGCGCTGCACGTCTATATGTCGCGCACAGGCTTTGGCCTCCGCACCGTGGCTGAATTCACCGGCTACGGCTACCACACCCTGCGGCAGTTTTCCAGTTCCGGGCGCTTTGGAAACAGCGACGGCCTGGGTGAGCCTGCGGCGCGAAAGTTGCTCGAATTCTTCGCGGCCAACCCGGCAACGCTCCCCGATCTGCCCGGCAAGCTGTATGAGAGCGAAGCCACACGCACTATGGATGCCATGCTGGCGTCAATCCGGCGCGGCCGCTGGGGAACGCTCTACGGCCCGGCTGGCGCGCAAAAGACCTTCTTGCTTGAGTACCGCGCGGCGGAGGCCGCCTGCGAGCCTGAGCCGTGGCTCGTTTATATCCGCGCATCGGCCTCTGGCATGTCTCCCACTGTGTTGCTGAGCCGAATCGCGCGGGCGCTGAGCGTGCCTTACGCACAATCGGTGGACGCGGTTCGTCAGAACTTGCTCTATGTCTTGCGACGGCGCAAGGCGGGTCTGGCCGTGGCCCTGGACGAAGCGCAGCACCTCTATTCCCGCATCGACACGCTGGAAACTTTGCGCGAAATCGGCGACTTGGCGGGCAATCGCATGGGCATCTTGGTAGCCGGAAATGAGCAAGTCCTTGACCTGTTCGAGCCGCGCCGCAAGGTGCATTTCGAGCAATGGCGGAGCCGCATTCAGCAATTGGAAGAGTGTGTGCTTGGCCCCGCCCGCCCGGAGGCGCGCCGCATGATTCTTGGGGAACTGCCCGGCATCGGCACTAGCCAGGTGGAAGCCATCATCGACGGTTGCGAGGTGAAAGACCCCAAGACCCACAAGACCTACATCAACGCGCGTCGGCTATTCAATACGCTACGTGACATGCGCGATATGCGCGAAGGCGGAAAGACCGCCGCATAAGTTCTGTAAATCGGGACCGCCCGCTGCTATCAGCAACGGGCGGCCCGCAACCCACAAAGGAGGGAGTATCTCCCATGAAGGCTAAATCCACTGTACCAGAGAAAGGCAAATGGCTGGAATCTGCTGTCGAGCCATCCAAACAACCAACACCTCAGGCGAACGAAGAGGAATTGGAAGTTGACTTAACAGACTTCCCGGCACTTTCTGAAGTTAATAATATCCTCGAAAAGCTCTGCCGAACCCCCAAGCCGTCAGTTATGGATTGTGAGGATGCAAGTTGCTGGGCTCACAAGAAAGCCTCTGCGCTTCTGATTTATGCTGGCTACGCAGAGATAGGCCTGCACGCTGAGGGAAGTGAACTCGTAGAGCCTGTAGCTCAAAGGATTATGGACACAATCCAGCTTGAATTGGACATCATCCGGCTGGCTGGCCAACGTCTCTTCTCCCTATGCCAGGCAAAAGACCGGGAAGAAGTCCAACCGGCGAAAACGGCCTGACGTGCAAGTTTCCCTTGCGGAGGGCGGGATCGGCCCGCCCTCCGCCCCTGCAACCCCGAAAAATATTTTCGCACATTATCAGAATGTGCCTTTCGTACATTGTCAAGATGCTCTTTTCGCGTATGCCTTTTGTGGGTGCGTTTTGCGTGCGTCTCATGGCTATCTGTTTTGGCGCATCTAGCAGCGCTCTCATTTTGCGCGCTCGTTTCGATGCTCTCCCACGACTTTCAAAAATCGCGTGCCACGAATTCTGACCCATAAAAAAACGAACCCGTTGAAAACGCGCCACTTCTTAATTTGGACCCGCACTCGCCGATTTAACAAATCAAATTTCGCCGCACCTGTATAAGTCCTTAGTTGTCAGTAAACACGATATTTTGTCGCCATAACCAAGCATCATCCCGCGCCACGAATTCTGGCCCATCCATTTTTCCGCGCCCGCCCGCGAATTTTCTCCATCTCATTGAAACGATCGGACATCCTTCCAACGCCCTCCAACGCCATCCAACGCCCTCCAATGACATGAACTCTGGTCCGTCATATGGCGCAGGTCTTCTCCGCCGCAGGGTTCGCGCGATTGGGCAGTGACTCATTTTGAAATGGCACGGTGGGTGGCTCTGGCGCCTGGTGTTCGTGAGCTTCAGGATTGCCATCATTGGTGAATATGCGCGAAGCGCCTTGGACTGCGGCGGCTCGACGCCGCCTTTACCTTCCTCCTCGGCGTTAACGCAGTGCGGGTTGAGCCATGGTGTTAGTCTTTGAGGTTGTGGCAAAGCGGCGTCGAGCCGCCGCAGTCCACGGCGCCTTCGGCGCAGGTATTTTCAAGAGGGCGGCTGTGAGAGTCGCTTCTGCAAGGGGCCTAAGGAAATTAACCGGCTACGGCAGGAAAAATGAATAGACTCCACGGCCCCTCTCCCCCACGAGGGAGAGGGGCCGCGAGTAAGGGCGTTCCGGGGTCAAACAGGGAGCCACTATCTTGACAAGACTCTAATCATTAGCAGTTAAGGCTAAAACATCAGCTTGAGCCCAAACTGGATCTGCCGCGACGTGGTGGCGGTGGAAGTGATCACCCCAGCCGTCGGCGAGGGCCCGCCTGTTGCCGCCGTGTAGACAACCGGGTTCGGCGTATTGAGGTTCGCATGGTTAAGAATGTTGAAGAACTCCGCGCGGACTTGCAGGCCGACATGTTCCGAAAGATGGAACTTCCTCGCCAGGGAAAAATCTGTCGTGGCCAATCCTGGTCCCTGGAGTATGTTGCGGCCGACATTGCCGTACGTGCCCGCGAGGGGTTGGATGAAGGCGGCGGGATTGAAGTACTGATTGGCCCCGCCTCCGATCACCTGCCCCGTAAAGTTGGGATTCCAAGACGGCCGAACCGGGTTGCGACTGTCGCCGTCGTTGGCGGGGTTATAGGACAATTGCGGTGTAAAGGGCAAGCCGGATTGCACGGTTTCAATTCCGCTGATTTGCCAGTTTCCGGCGAGCCGATCCACCCAGGGGTTCCCGTGAAACGCCTTACCATCTCCAAAGGGAAGGTCATAGGTCGCGTTGATGACCCCGGAATGGCGAACGTCAAATGAACCCCGGCCATAGTCCCAACTCGGCTTCAGAGGGTTCTCCGCGAAGGCGGGGGAATTCGTCGCCACGCTGGTATTCAGGCTGTCGCCATCGTCAAGAGCCTTGGCATAGGTATAGACCCCGCGAAATTGCAGCCCGTGGCTGAAGTGGTGGTTCACGTCCACTTCCAGACCGTTATACGAGCTGACGCCTTCTGAGAACCAGTGGGTCGAATTCGTCAGGGCGCTATTGGCCAACGGCGAACCGGAGGGGTTGTACCAAGTCCCCGCCGGGTAGCTTGCCGGGCACGGCGACGCCGGACAAATTGCCGGAACCGGAACGTTGGCATCGATGGAAAGAATTTCGTGGTATCCGTGCGAGCCAATATAGCCGACGGTGAGCGTGGTGCTGGGGGAAAGGTACTGTTCGATACTGAACGTGTACGATTCAACTGTCGGCGTCTGGAGGTTCGGCTGCACCCCACTCGGAACAATTTTCGCCGCCGTATACGTCGTCGCCGGAGCGATGGTCGAAAACGCAATACTCTTGTCCGCATAGACGGTATTGAAGGGAGCGACCTGGTCCAGGCGGTAGTCCAGGGCGTCGGTCAGCGCGTGATAGAGCCCACCTCCCACACGGATTACGGTTTTCTTGGAGGCGAAGGGGGACCACGCCAGACTCACTCGAGGCGCAGGAAGGAACGCTGCGTTATTCGCGGAGAACACGTTGTCTCCGATCACCGGCTGGGTTAAGAGCGCTCCGCCCGGGCCGGTTACATAGTTCGCCGCGCGTCCGTGGGCCTCGTTCCAGCCATCCGTAAACTCACCGCGGAAACCCAGACGAAGTTCCAGGGTCGGCCGCAGTTTGATCGCGTCCTCGGCATAGTATGCACCCTCGACTGAACGCCAGGACAGCGGCGTAGCGGACGGGGCGTAGGTGTACGTGCTCACCGTGCCGGCCAGGAAGCCCGGCAGGTTGGAAAAGGAAGCTTGTCCATACTGGTCATTGAGCAAACTGCTGTTAGATTGCACCCTCTGAAACCATAGTCCCCCGGTGATCAAGTGGATCCCGTGGGTGATGCTGATCTGATCGGCGGCCGTGAACAGGTTGCGCACTGCCGAGAGGTTGCTTCCCGCGTTGGTGCCGCCATTGGTAAGTTGCGACGCGCCGTTGAGCGTGGTGCCACCGCCAATCACGACGGCGCCAACCGGTTGACCCGCATGGATCCAGCCGCCCGGCACGGCGGAAGCCGACCCATCGACTCCGCTGTTGAAATAGAAGCCCCCGCGGGAGAATCCGATTGTGGCCTTGTTGATAAAGTTCGGGGAAAACACGTGGGTTTCGCTCAGGCTCGCCACCTGCTCGCGCAAGAAAACATCGCTGACGGTGAACGGATTGGTCGTGGGCGAATTGGCTCCGCTGTCATCGACCGTGTAGACGCCAGCGAACGAATCTTTATCGGAGATCGTTTGGTCCAGGCGTGCCGTTCCAAAATCCTCGCGGACATGCTGAAGAGGATTGCTGAACGCCTCGGCGATTCCGCTGTTCGCCCCCGTCGAGGTGAGCAGTTCCGGCCCGTTGGCCACCGGCCACAAGCCCAGTAAGGGTTTAATGCTGGCCACGGCCGCGGTCCGTGAAGTGGCGTCCGGCACGAGCGTCAGATCGCTCAGACCGAGAGCCTGACGGTAGCCTTCGTAGTTAGCAAAAAAGAAGGTTTTATCCTTCTTGATCGGCCCGCCCAGCGATCCGCCGAACTCATTGCGTTGAAAGTCCGGAATTTGCGCAAAGTCGAAGAAATTCCGTGCGTCCAAAGCATTGTTGCGGATGAACTCATAGGCGTTGCCGTGCAATTGGTTCGAGCCGGAAGCCGTGACGATATTGATCTGGGCCCCGGGACGTTTCCCATATTCGGCGCCATAGGTGTCCTTCACCAGGGCGAATTCCTGCACGGCGTCCACGCCCAGAAGTTGCCCGCTCGTCCCTCCCGGGGTGTTGTTGACCTCCGAGGCGCTGGTGAATTCCACGCCGTTCAAGAGGTAAAGATTCTCCTGCGGGCGGCGGCCCGAAACTGCAAACATATTGCCGACCACGGAATTCGATGTGGCCGTGCCGCCAGACCGCTGCGACGTGTAGTTAATGACGCCGGGGTTCAGCGTGAGAAGCTGGTCGTAGCTCCGGCCATTCAGCGGCAGGTCTTTCACCTGGCGCTCGCTGACCAGTCCTGACACGTCGGCGGTGCTGGCTTCGGCGGAGAAGGCGGCCGCCTCCACCTGAATCGCCTGGTGGACCCCTGCGACGGCGAGCGTTAAAGTGAGCTCGGCGCGTTGTCCGAGCACGAGCGAGACATCCTGTTCCACGGTGCTGAATCCGTCCTTTTGGGCGGAAACCTGGTACCTTCCCACGCTGAGCAGAGGAGCGTAAAATTTGCCGCCCTCGTCAGTACCCGTGACACGCACCGAACCCTTCTCCGCGTTGGTAATCTTGATGGAGGCGTGCGCGATGGCGCTGCCCGTCGCATCGACCACCTGGCCAGAAATAGAGGCCTCACCTTGAGCCCAAACCACGGGCGCCGCCAGGGAAATCGCCCACCAGAAGACCGCCAGGCCCGCTACCCATGGCGCAATCGGGCGCCGCCGGAAGATGGTTCCCCGACGCTGGTGACTGAAACCTGTAATCTCATTTCCCAATTCAAAGAATTCCTGCTTCATCGTAATCCTCCTGATTTAGGTGCGGGAGCATCCGGCTATACGCCCGTTGTGTTGCCGTCCGCGGCCTGTTTCATACCGCTTTCCGTCCTTTGGCCCGCTCGAGCCCTGCGTGGTATTGTCACCACGACTTGAAACCGAAATCCCAATCCTGCTCCTGCCCGGGAATCCACCGGGCTCAGCAGGTTGTGTCTTTCCACATACGGCAAAAGTGAGAAAAATGCGCCCTGACGAAACTCGTCTATTCACCCGAGCCCGGACTAATATCGGCAAGCGAAGTGTGATCGAGAATCCGGGCGGCGGAGTTCCGCACCTCGAGAAAAATCTTATAAAGCGTACGGCGCCGCTTGTCGCTCTTCACCAGGCGACGGAGTCCCTCGGCATCGGCCAACGGAGCGAGCGGGCCACTGATGGTGCGAATAATCTCACCCAAGAAGATCCTGGAGGGCGCCCGCTTCAAGCGATAGCCCCCCTTGGCGCCACGCACGCTCTCCACCAGGCGAGCCGCCTTCAGGTCAAGAAGGATCAATTCCAGGAACTTCTCGGGAATTCCTTCCGAGGCGGCGATGGCGTGGATCGTGGTCGGGCCGTTATGAAAGTCCCGAGCCAAACACATCATGGCTTCAAGTGCGTACAAACCTTTGTTTGAAATATGCATTTGTTTATAAGTATCTCTATCAGGTTAGTAGACTATATGGGAAGCAAAAGTTTGTCAAGATGTTTTTCGCCGATGTTTTTTCGTTGGTTTTTTCGTCGCGGAGGTGTCGCCAATAAACAAGGTGGTTGATCCCGTGATCCTTCCGGTTGGTGCATCCCCCCGGGAAGCGACCCAGGACCCGTTGCTTGAGTTGAAGTTCCCTGCGGGATTCTTGGTTGACTGGTTTCGTCATGCCCAGGCTCGAACCGGTCATGAAGATGAGGAATCCAGGCTGGTAATCAGAACGGTTCCCATCAGAGTTACAATTCCCCCGGCGATCATGGCAGCGGTTATTTTCTCGTGCAATGTCATCGCCGAGATGACCACTCCCAGGAAAGGTAACAGGTAGATCGAGACGGAAGCCTGACTGACATCCAGGCGCTTGAGGAGAAACATCCACAGCACCATCGCCAAACCCCAACTGAAAACGCTCAGAACGATTAAGGCCAACCAAGTCGCAGGGTGATAATCGCGCAGCGACGCCAACGCGAAGTGCTCCACCAGAATCATGAACGGCAGGCAGGCGACAAATGTCAGCAGATAGCCGAAAACCAGGACCTCGAGCGGGGTGTAACGCCTCAGCAACTCCTTGCAATAAACGTTATAGAAGGAGCTTCCCGTGCACGCAGCCAGCACCAGGAAGTTTCCCAAAAGGAATTTGCCGCTGGTGAGTTGAAGGTGGCGCAAGTCCGCGCTCGATAGGATGAGGACGCCCACCAGGGAAATGCCGAGACTGCCCCATCGCGCCGCCGTCATCCTCTCGTTCAAGATCACGGAGGCGAGGAGGGCGGTGGTCACAGGGACCGTAAGGTAGATGATCGCGGCATTGGAGGCGGTCGAGCGATCTACCCCCCAGGCCAGAATCGCCGAGCCCGGTATCAACCCAAACAAGCTGATGATGAGAAACCCGGCGAGGTTCCGCCGGGTCAGGAGAGAGCGTTCGCCGGGCACTGGGGACGGCGCGGCCGCTTCCCCGGCCAGGGGCGCCGTGGCGAAGCGTTTCCTTTCCGCGAGCAGAAAAGGCAGGAGGACAACCGAGGCGAGCAGGAATGACCAGGCGCTGACGGTGATAGGGCCCATGCGCTCCGTGGCGACCTTGTAGGCGGCGTATTGGCCGGCCCACATGGCATTGACGACAACCAGCAGGCCGATGTCGGCTACCGTCCGCCGGGAAACTTTCATCCCGTTCGCTCCTTCGAAGGACTTCGACCACCCTGATATCCGCCGGACGTGGCACGGACGGCGCGTGGACGCTATTCAATCACTGTGGCGGGCTTGTAGAGGCATTCCTCGACAACTTTCATGTCAAGGTCGACGCCAATTCCGGGTTCGCGCGGAAGGGTCCACTTCCCCTCGCGCAATTCTATTTCCGGCCGGGCGAGGTGCGAGCGGAGATAAGACGGGAAGAGATCCTGATAGAACAATTCCGTGTATGGGCAGTTCGGAACCACCGCTCCGAAGTGACGCGTGGCAGCAGCCGTGAGGCCGGTCTTCCAGGCGTGCGGCACGCAGTACAGACCGCGTTCCGCCGCCAGGCGAGCAGCCCGCAATGCTTCCGTGATGCCTCCCACCCTCCCCAGGTCGGGTTGGATTACATCGCAGTGGCCTCTGTCCATGAGCTCACGAAACTCGTGGTGCGTCTGCAAGAACTCCCCCACCGCCACCGGTGTGGTGGTGGAATCGGCCAGTCGAGCCAGGCCGTCCAGATCATCCGTGTGCACAGGAGTCTCGACGAAAAAAAGCTTGGCGTCCTCAACTCGGCGCAGAACCCAGAGGGCATCATTGCAGTTCTTCCAGCGATACCCAACGTCGATCATAAGTTCGCGGTCTTCCCCTACGCGCTTGCGGCAGGCGTGAATGAACTGCACAAGTTCCCGGTCGCTCACCAGGTCGTAGAAGAGCATCTCCATTTTCATGGCACGGAAGCCCAGCGTCAGGGCTTTATCAATCAGGCTGTGGCAAAGGCCCTGCATTTCCTGCCAGGACCGCCCCAGGGGCATGCTGGGGAAAAGTGTGGCATAGGGGATCACTTCCGCGCGTGCCGCCCCACCCAAAACCTGGAAGACCGGCAAGCCGAGAATCTTCCCCCGCAGGTCGTGCAGGGCGATGTCAATGGCGGACATCAGCATGACGCCCAGACCCCGGCGGCCATGGTAGATGGTCCCTTCGTAAAGTTGATCCCACAGACTTTCCACTTCCAGGGGGTTCTTGCCGAGAAGGATGTCGCGGACGCTGCGGCTCCAGATATGCGCGGTGGGCGTTTCCAGCAGCGCCGCAACGGCGTTGGGAGGAGCGTCGGTTTCCCCCAGGCCGTACATTCCGTTGTCAGCGGTGATGCGGATCACGGCAGTATCCACGGCGCCGTCGCAATCATCGGGCGTGGCGTGGGGGGAACGAAGCTGCAGGCATTCGATTCTTTGAATCTTCATGGGGATTCTCCATCCCTGAGGGCGTCGGATTCTACAACCTTAAAAGGGAACCAACCCGCCATGTAGGGTCATCAGAACTTTGCGAACGTTCAATGGCCCGCTGCGGACATGGCCCCGTCAATCACCAGAAAGGTCCCCGAGATAAAAGCGGCGGCATCCGAGGCAAGGAAGAGAGTTGCTTCGGCGACATCGCGCGGCGTGCCCATCCGTCCGACGGGGTGAATACTCAAAACCTGCCGCAGAGTCGCCTCGGGATCGGCCTGCATGCGCAACCAATCGTCCATCATGGGGGTGTCAATGTACCCGGGGCAGATGGCGTTCACACGAATTCCGTCGCGGCCATGTTCAAGTGCCAAGGCGCGCGTCAGCCCGATCATGCCCGCCTTGGAGGCGTCGTAAGCAGCGTTGCCCTCGTACGACACAAAGGCACGTACGGAAGAGATATTCACGATCGCGCCCCCTCGCCCGCGCATCTGGGGAATGGCATACTTTGAGCAGAGGAAGGCGCCCTTCAGATTCACACCGAGCTGGCGGTCCCAAACGCTCGAACTCATTTCGACAAGCGGCCCCTCAATATCGATTCCGGCATTGTTCACAAGAACGTCAAGATTGCCGAACTCCGCGACAATCCGCTCCACCGCGGACTTGACCTGGTCCTCGCTCGCGACATCACCCTGGATGGCCAGCGCGCGCCCCGTCTGCCGGAGCTTCTGCTCCATATGCAGAGCTCCGGTGCCGTTAACGTCGAAGATGACGACAACGGCTCCCGCTTCCGAAAATCGTTGTGCAATCCCGGCGCCGATTCCCGCGGCACCACCCGTAATGAGCACGATCTTATTATCCAAGCGCATCCGTTATCTGTCCTCGCCGCTAACTTTGCCCTGCACCTCTAATGAATGCTGCAATCGAGCGTATGCCCAAAGCGCGCTGAGCAGAGGACCCTGACCCCAGGGAACCACTCCCCCGCGCGGCATGCGGCGATAGTGCTCGACGCGCGTACTGGGGAACGTCTCATAGGATACTCCCTCCAGCGTCCCGTCAGGCCGGATATGTTCGAGCAAAAACGCCATCGCCGTTTCGACCACCGGCAGGTACCTCTCCGGGGAAATCCAGGAATGCAGCAAAGCTCGCGACATGACGCTGACCATGAAGGCGGCGATGGAGGTCTCGATGTAGGATACAGGGTCGTTGAGCACCGTGTGCCAGCCACCACCCGAGTCCTGCAGCTCCGCCATGCGTCCGAGCACACTGCACATCATTTCCCGAATCTCGCTGGCGTCGGGGTCGGCGGCGGGCAGGTTCTCCAGCGTATCCAAAAGTCCCAGCAAACCCCAGCCATTCCCACGCCCCCAGGCAATGCCATTGCGCTGGCGAGTGTGCTCGATCCAGAAATGATGGAAGAGGCAGTCCTCAGGGTCATAGAGCAAATGAATTTGTGACAAGGCGGTGTCCAGGGCAAGCTGCCGGTATTCGTTCTTCCCCGTGACGCGATGAAGTGCGGCAAAAAACGGCGCATCGAAATGCATGGAATCGACGAAGATGCAGGGGCCGCCATTCTTCACCCGCTCCGCCAGTTCGCGCCAGGCTTCAAAGTCAGGGTGATCGGGGGGAAGCTCCGGCGGCAGCTCAAACGCCGCGTTTTCGTAACGGACCACCGCTCCCGATTCCGTTTTGCGGAAACCCGCCATGTAGGCGGCGTGGCGCTCGGCGGCAGCGAGCAGGGTTTCGTCGCGGGTCTGCTCAAAGACGCCCAGCAGCGCCACTCCGGCGGCCGTGTAATCAAATTCGCTGCGGAACTGCTCGCGCGCGATCCAGGCTTTGAAGAGCCCGTAGACAAATCCGCGGTATTGCGTGTCAGCGGTGAGTTCGGTCGCGTTCAGCAGGCCCTCCAGGCCGATCGAGTCGCCCCAGAACCAGACTTTCCAGGGGTAGCTCATCAGCATGTCGGCAGCCTTGGCCGCAATTTCCCGCACGTCTTCTTGGCACATTCTGTTCGTCATGGCGTGGACCGTGTAAGTGTGATATCCGCCCTACATTTTCTTCCCCGGGGCCTCATGAACCGCTTCACCATTTGGCCGCAGACGATAGCAGGATGGAAGAGAGATGTCAACCCGGCACTACGCCTCCCCCGTCGAGCCCAACTTTCCGCATGGCGAGGCCCAGCCGGCGGGTAATCAGCCGATTCGCAGAGAATGCATTTCTCTCTTGCCTCGAAGATTGATTTCGCTTAGATTGCGCCTTACAGTGCCTGATGTACCGCTTCATCAAAATGGAAGGGTGCCAGGAAGGGCGGGTGAGTTCCCATGCCGGTAACGATTAAAGAAGTTGCCAAGCGCGCCAAGGTGGCCATCGGCACCGTGTCGCGCGTCATGAACGACCAGCCGGGTGTTGATCCCAAGCTGCGCGAACGCGTCGAGCAGGCCATCAAGGAACTGAACTATCGGCCCAACGCCCGCGCTCGCAGCTTCGCACAGAACTCCACCTCCGTCATTTCCTTTATCCAGAGCAATCGCCATTTGCTCCATCCCTTTCACGTGGGCGTGCTACAGAGTGTGGAAGAGTATTGCGCGGAGGCCGGCTACCTGGTGCTTTTCACCAGCTACAACTACTCCCGCGAGACGAAACCGTCGGAACTGCAACTGCCCAAGGTGCTGCAAAGTCACGGCGTCGCGGATTGCCTCATCCTGGCGGGCATGAACTACGAGAACTTCGTCGAAGCGGTGGAAGAACTGGATGTCCCGTTCGTGCTTCTCAAGAATACCTTCACCGCCGGCGAGAAACCCCGCCCGCCCGTGGACCAGGTGGGATGGGATGACTTTGCCGGGTCGAGTGAAGCCACCAAGTACCTTATTGAACTGGGGCACCGCGATATTTGGTTCATTGCCGACACTTCCTACTCCTGGTACAAGGCGCGCTTCGAAGGATATTCGCAGGCCATGCGCGATGCCGGCTTGGAGCCGCGGGGGCAAACCATCGGGCTCTCCGACAATCTTTATGCCAATGGTTACGCCTGCATGGAAATGATCCTCGACCACGGCGATTCCGTGACCGCCGTGCTTACCGGATACGATGACATCGCTTACGGCGCCTGGGATGCCTTGGTGAAGCGGGGCATCAGCGTACCACGCGACGTGAGTGTGGTGGGTTACCACGATGAAGACCAAGCGCAGTTCAAGATGCCGGGGCTGACTACGGAGCGAGTGGATAAATTCGCCGTGGGCCGACAGCTCGCTCGCATGGCCATTGCGAAACTTCGCTTCCCGGGCAAACGATTGCCGGAAGTTGTCTTGCCCATGACTTTGATCAAACGAGGCACCACCCGCATGCTGGTGCGGGAAACATCCGTTCCCTGAAACACGGCGCTGCTCCCTTAGGCGCGACGGCAAGTCCGCCGCCGGCGTCCGGAGGTGGCCTCAGATCTCCGACACAAATCGCTTGACTTTGGGGAAAAGCTGTCCTAAGCTGCGCGCAAATGAAACGCTTCATGAACGAAGCACCGAGCGGTGATACGGTACGGTCGAGGGCGTTCGGCGGGTGCTATGCTTCCGGGCCGCTATGGCGAAGAAGCCGCGTGTGAAGACGTTTTGGAAAGAGGGTGTGACTGCCATGCGTTCCCACTTCAGGGTTCTCGAAATTCTCACCACGGTTGCCGCAACTCTATTATTTTCAGCCCTAACTTTCGCCTCTTTGGACCGGGGACAGATCCAAGGCACGGTGACCGACCCCCAAGGCGGTGTCGTGCCGGGAGTGGCCGTCGTGGTCACCAACGTGAATACCGGCGTTCAAGTCCGGCTCAAAACCAACTCTACCGGGTTCTATCTCGCCCAGGAGCTGGTCCCGGGCAAATACACCGTCCACGTCGAAGCCTCGGGATTTTCTCCCCTGGAAATCACCGAGTTAACGGTTACTGCCGGGACCACCACGACCGCTGACGCGGCCTTGACGGTGGGAGCAACCACCCAGAGTGTGGAGGTGAAGGCCGTGACACCCCTCGTGGAGACCACACCTTCGAACTTCACCACCGCGGTCGACAGAACCTATATTGAGAACATGCCTATGCAGGGGCGCGACATTCAAACCCTGGTGCAGCTCATTCCCGGTGTTATCCAGTCCGCCGGTCCTTCCGGTGCAACCTTCGGCTTCAACAGCCAGTTCGGGGGATTCCCCGACCCCTTGCACCTGGTGGGGTCCAGCATCAGCGCCAACGGCGGACAGGCCGGCGCCAATGCCTGGTATCTGGAAGGAGCCACGAATGGCACGGTGGGAGCCGAGTCCGTGGTGGTGAACCCCTCGCCGGATGCGGTGGGGGAATTCAACTTTGTGGATAACGGATTGGCGGCCGAATACGGACGCACCAGCGGCGCCGTCGTCAACGTCGTGCTGAAATCGGGGACGAACAAACTGCACGGCGATATGTACGAGTACAACCGCAACTCCTATTTCAGCGCCACCAACCCCTTCGCCCAGCGCAATGCCAATGGCCAGCCCTATCTCCAACCGGCAGTGAACTGGAATGATTTCGGCGGCACGCTGGGTGGTCCCGTCTACATCCCGGGCGTCTACAACGGCAAAAACCGGACTTTCTTCTTCGCCTCGTGGGATATTTCTTTGCTTCATCAGCGGCAGAATAGTCTCTTGACGGTCCCCATCGCGGCCGAAAGAAATGGTGATTACACCGCTGACGCCAGGTTCGCCCCCAATTGTGGCCCCAATTATCCGGGAGTAACCAATTGCCTCTATGATCCGCTCACAACTACCGGGCCCGACGTGAACGGCTACTACCACCGTACGCCTTTCCCCACACCCGTCATCCCCCAAGCCCGCATGGACGCTCTGGGCATGTTTTATGTGAGCAGTTTTCCCAACCCCAACTACGTCGACCCTCTCCAGCAAGGACCGGGTGGGTGCGGGGACCTCTGCAACAACTACCTGGGCGCCGTGGGAAGCAGTATGACCACGCACAATGTCTCCGTGAAGATTGACCATACCCTAAGCGACAAGCACAAACTCTTCGTCGCGTGGCTTTACAATCCCAGTTACTATTCGAACTTCAGGTTTCCGTGGGACGGGCCGACGGCGCCGACGAACACCGGCGTGGCCGGGGCCCAACCGTACAACACGCGAAACCAGCTTGCGGAAGTCGGCTTCACCTCCACCTTCACGCCCACCATCGTGAACGAATTGCGATTTTCCTTTGGCCGCCAGAACCTGGTTTCCTTGCCCAACTCCGAGACCGTCACGCACAACCAAGAGGTGGAGCAGAGGGTAAAGGGCCTGAACTTCCTGCTCTACGAGCCCTTCCAACCCGTGCCGACGGTCTCCTTCGAGCAGCCTATTGGTTATTACTCGAATTACACCCAGTTCGGGCCGCTGCAGTATCAGAACAGCAGTCTGGGCCAGCAGGCCTACACGCTTAGCGATAACCTCACCAAGGTCGCCGGGAAGCACACTCTCAAATTCGGCATGCTCTTTCAGCGGAACAACCTTTGGACCAACTCCGGGTATGGTTACAATATCGGCTTTGACCACACTCTGACCAGCGACCCCTTTACCGGCCAGGGTGGCGACGGCCTCGCAACCTTCCTTATGGGAGCCGTGGGACAGGGCGGGGCCGGCACTGGCGTCCAATATGCTCCCTGGCAAACCAACGACAACTACGGTTTCTACGGCCAGGATGATTTTCGGGTGAGACCGAGCTTCACTTTAAGCTTGGGATTGCGCTATGACGTTTACGGCTGGATTCGAGAGCGGCACAACATGCTGGCGAATTACGATTTGAGCGTCATAAATCCACAGGTCCCCTACAAGGGAGAAATTGTGTATATGGGGACGACCGGTCATCCCGACCGGAATCTCTTCCCGGCCAACAAGAATAGCCTTGGTCCGCGCATAGGTTTCGCTTGGTCCCCCGGCGGCAATAAGAAAACGGTGATTCGCGGCGGTTACGGGATTGTTTACAGCAACAGCCTCTCCGCGCTTTTTGGTCAAGGGAACGGGGCCGTCAGCTCGCCAGGTTCGTCAATCGGCGCTTCCATTCCCATCACCGACTATTCGTACGAGACGCCTTCCTTCATCCTCAGCCAAGGGGCGCCCACCATAGCCCTCCCGGACCTCACCTATAATCGCACCCATGAAGCTCAGCTCGTGGGAGTGCCCTCCAACATCTACGGCTTCATAAAGGCCCCCCATGACCCCTACGTTCAGCAATGGAGCCTCTTTATTCAGCGCGAATTGCCCGGACATATGGTCGTCAGCGGCGGCTACGTCGGCAGCCATGGCCTGCATCTGCTGGGTGAGGAAATCCGGAATCTCAATTACGTGCGCACCAAGGTTCAGCAGCAGATTCGTGGCAACATCAACAACAACGTGTATCCAATAGATCCTTCTCTCTCCGGTATTTGGGATTGCGGGCCGAACGGAAGCCAGACCACTTGCTCGGGATGGTACGCTTTGGCGCCGTACCCACAGTGGTGGTCGGTGCAGAATCTGCTCTCACCCGATGGCTACAACCGGTACAACTCGGGCCAATTCCGGGTTGAGAAACGCTACTCGCAGGGTTTGAATTTCATCGTTGCCTATACGATTTCCAAGAATATGGTTAGTGAAGGATTAGGCGCGCTGGTGGCCAATACCACCGGCCCGACGACCATCAGCAACAAAGGCGTGGGACGCATCGCTTATATTCCCGGAGCCGCGGGTGGCGGAGCTGCCGATGGGGGAAGGCATGTTTGGAGTGGCGACCCTGACAACCGCAAGCTTTACGATGCGCTCTCTCCTGATGACACGCCTCAGGTGCTTAACATGGCCACGACGTATGAGCTTCCGTTCGGTAAGGGGAGGCACTTCCTTAACCAGCGGGGAGTGGCGAATGTGATCCTGGGAGGATGGAAGCTGAGCCAGAATTGGAACTTCCAGAGTGGAGTTCCCATGTATTTTCAATCCGTGGCCTGCAACGACCTGTACGGTGCTCACAATAGTTGTTTACCTGACCTGCTCGGTAACCTTGCAGCGGGCCGGAGCAGTGAAACACGTGCGCAAAAGGAAAACCAATGGTGGAACCCCAACGCGCTGGCGCCTCCCTTCGGGAACGACCCCACCCTGTTGTATGAGTACACGAATGGGGTCGATCCGAGTGGGAACCCCATCGACCCCAATACCATCGATACGTTCTGGAAATTCGGCAACAGCGGCCTCCGTCCGCCCTCCGGACGCATCCCGGGCTACTGGGACGCCGACATGTCCCTGGGGAAGGATTTCCACGTGAACGAGTCCAAATACTTCACCTTCCGGTGGGATGTCTTCAATGCACTTAACCACCAGAGCCTGGGTGTTCCGAACAATACTTGGTGCTTGCCACCGTACCCGGACGGCAGCGTGGATGCCACGCACGTGGTGGGCTGCCAGTTTGGAAAGATCACCGGCACACAGACAGACCCGCGATCCATGCAGTTCTCCCTTAAGTTCTACTGGTAGAGATCCTGGCGTCGGGGGTGTTGCTACAATTTGAGCTGCGGGTACCCGACATGTCAAAGAATCTCTCCCGGCGCGACTTCTTCAGCGGGACCATTGGAACCGGCGCGGCCCTTTCTTGCTCCTCACTCATTCCTTCACGCGAGGACCTCGAACCCTCACACGAGGCGCTTACTGACGAGGCCATTATCATTCACGTGCCCTCGCCTGCCGGCCCGCCACCCCTGGGCGCGCCCGTGGAAACGAGCGTCCCCTACGCGCGCGGTCGGTTGCGTCTGCCGGAAAAGCTGGCGGTCTATTCACCCGATGGCAAGCCCGCCCTCGCACAATTCCGCTCCGCCCTGAATTGGCCTGACGGCAGCGTCCGGTGGCTGGCGGTAGCCTTTGAAGCTGCGTTGGGGCCCGGGGACTACATCCTGCGGAAAGGCGAGACTCCCCCAGCAGATGACCTGGTAAACGAAAAGGCCGGGCGCGTCGTCGTCAGTACGGGTGCACTCACCCTGGGTATTTCATCTTCCGGGAAGGGGTGGATAGAATTCCTGGCCGCTCCCGACTCGAAAGGCGCAGATCAATCTGTCATCAAGGGAGCTTCGGCAGGCGACCTGGTGCTGACGCGGCACGACGGCAAGGAGTTTCGCGCCTCGCTTGATGGCAGCACGCGCCGCGTGGCGGTGGGGGAACGCGGACCCATACGGGCCTGCGTTCAAATTGAAGGCCAATGTCGGGCGCAGGATGGCGAAGCCTTATTCACTTACATCATCCGCTGCACGGCCTTCAGGGGGCGTTCGGAGGTTCGTCTGGAAGTCACCTGGGTCAATGCCACGGATAATCCCTCCGAGCAACTCCGGGATATCTGGATGGTCTTCCCGTTTGAGTTTGAGCCGGACCGAATCGTCATCGGCTGCGAAACAGGTGTGTACGATGGCCCTTTCCTGAAAGACTGGCCGGTGTACGTCCTGCAGGAGGACTTTAGCTGGTACTGGGCCAAGACCCGCAACCCGGACGGACGGATTCAAAACCTCTCCAGCGGTGGCTGCAATGGCGAACACTCGCCGGGGTGGCTCTACCTGCAAAACCAAGAGACGTGCCTGGGGATTTGGGTGCCCAACTTCTGGGAAGAGTACCCGAATGAGATCTCTGTCAAGCAGGGAGAACTGAGTGTGGGCTTGTGGCCGGAGCGAGCCATGGACCACCTTTTGAGCAAACCCATGCTTCCCGCAAACCCGCAGGGCACGCCCTATTCAATGACCAAGTACTGGCCAATATTGGCTCACCCGTATTGGGCATTTCTGGACCGCGAGAAGAAGTGCCTGGACGCACGGCAAGGCATGGCCAAGACCCAGGAGATCGTTTTGAGCGTCTGGGCGGGCCGGGATGAAGCCCCCAGTTTTGAAGCGAAATGGTGGCGCAAAACCTTGAAGCCCGTGCGAGGTCACCTGGACCCACAATACGTGGCGAAGACGGCTGCGCTCGGCGCCATGTCGCCACGAGGTCCGAAGAGCTTCCCGGAGGTGGAACGGCTGTTTGATGAGAGCTTCGGATGGCTGAATCGCCACATCGACCTCTTGAAATGTTACGGGAAGTTTGATTACGGCGACTTCAAGTACTTCACCCCCTCGACAACCTACCTGTGCACTCCCGGTACAAAGTGGGAAAACGAAGGCGAAATGCCGCGGGAGGGCTATTGGCAGAACAACGAGGGAGACCAACTTCTCGGAATGCTGCTCTACTATTTCCGCACCGGCGAGCCTGCTGCCTGGGAGCGCTGCAAGATTGCCGCGCGACATCTTCTTGATGTCGACATGCGACATTATCCCTACTCGGGGCTCTACACGCACAGCTACGGTCACTGCTACGTGGCCACCGCGGATGCCGGGGAGCCTGACCATTCCTGGCTCCTGGGTCTACTCGCCTGGGCGGGAATCAGCGGCGACCCCACCGCTTGGAACTGGCTCCTGCGCTGTGGAGAATATTTGACGGGTTTAAAGCCGGAATTCATCCAGGGCGACGCCCGCACCACGTCCGTGCTTCTCCACATGATGTGCGAATTCTACAAATATACGGGCGAGCCGAGATTTCTGGCGGCGAGTAAGGTCGCAGCGGAGATCCTTCTGAAATTCCAAAACCCCAATGGAAGTTGGCCCGCCTATCTGGGAAACCCGGACAAACGAAACGTTACGGGATTCACCGATCATGCGATGATGGCCCTGGCGGAGTTCTACTCGATAAGCGGCGAAAAACCATGCCTGGGGGCGCTCGAACGCGCCTTCGCATACATTTCCAGCGCAGAAGGCATCGCGGAAAGTATGGATGTCTCACCCCTCACAATTTATGGTGTGGCCGCGCTTTTCGAAACGACTGGCGATCCGCGTTATCGGGATGGGGTGCTACGAGCGTTCGGGAAACTTTGCCATACCCAGGACATGTCCCCTGACCCTTATGGACGGGGCGATACATGGGCGGAGTGGGGAGTGAATAATCCCGAAGGGGCGAAAGGAACAGGTCGCCCGCCACAATTCTTGAGCCAGACGCGCCCTCTAACGGTCGGCTTTGTCCTCTCGTTCGGCCAACCGAGCCTGGCGATAATCACCGGGCGGGATCGAGGGCGCGCAGGTTAAGTAAGATTGCGAGATACACGAACTCTCCGCTGTCTGCCGCGAGCACGCGAAGCGGGCGGACGACGATCGGGGCCAACATGATGCGACGCAATGTCCACGCAATTTGGACAGTGACCACCATTTTATTGTTGAGCTACGGCTGCTTTCTCCTCGGCCCAAATGGTGCAACGGAGATGGCACGGGCGGAGGGCAGTCCACGCGCCACACAAGAGAACAGTCTTCCAACGGTGGTGTTGCGCGAGGCGCCGTTCATCCAGATGCCGGGAGTCGCAGTACCCGAACGCAGTCTGGAGCACGAGGCAGACTCAAACAATCCCCTGCATTGGGACGGCAACACACTCTACTTGTTCAACAACTATGGACACCCCTGGCGGACTTCAGGATCGGATATCGAGCACCTCGAAGGCCGCATCTCGGTGGATCTGGGTGCGCAAAACAACAAGATGAATCTTTGGATCGAGAGCACCTGGAAGGATGATGACGGAACCCTCTACGGGGCCTTCCATTACGAGCCGGATACCACCTGCTTCTCCAATCAACACATCCTGACGGCTCCAAGGATCGGATGGCTTCGGTCGCATGACAACGGAGCCACCTGGGAAGACCTGGGATTCATCATCTATGCCGATCCGTGCGCCATCAATTGTCAATCCAGCAGTCCCTGGGACTCCGGTGGTACGGGCGACTTCGTCTTCTACTTGGACAGGAACAAGGAATATTTCTACTTTTACGGTACCAGCTACGATCCCCGCTTTGAGGAACAAGGTATCTTCGTGGCGCGCATGCGCTATGCCGACCGCAACAATCCGAGTGGCAAAGTTATGAAGTGGTACAAGGGCGGCTGGACAGAACCCGCATTGGGCGGCCACGTGACGCCTGTATTTCCCGCCCAACGCGACTACCACAAACCGGACGGCTGCATGTTCTGGGGACCCGCCATTCATTACAACACGTATCTCAACACCTACGTCATGGTCCTCAATCACGCCATCGATACCAAGCTCACCGAAGACGGAATCTACATGAGCTTCAATCGTGACCTGGGTGACCCGCACGGGTGGAGCGAACCGAAAATGATCCTCGACCGCGAGGGGATATTGAACGCCACGCGCTTCGGCAAGGTCGTCGACGGTTTGCTGCTCATTCCGCGGGGCGTGTACTACGGAGAGTTGCGACCTGCGAAGGACGGGTCGGTGCTCGCCGACACGCTCTCCAGCGGTTGGTACCCTCAGGTCGTCGGGACGTCCAAAGGCGAGACCGACAAGCTTTGTGGCCGGACGGGTCGACTCTTTATGACGGGAATGTCGCGGCTGGAAATTACTTTCCTCAAGCCCGGAGAAAAGCCACAGTGATTTCGTATTCGGGCTTGGGGGAGTGACGCCTATTGGGGGAACGGGTTCGAACAGGTAACTTATGCGACTGAGATATCAACTTTTCCTTAAAATCGGCCTCGCCGGCGCCGCAACGCTTCTGCTACTCATCGCGAGCCACAGGCGCATTGCCCTCGCTGCGGGCGCCTCGGACCAGGAAGCCTTGCCGTCGGTAGCGTTTTCGGATGCGCCTTTTATGCAGATCACCGGAGTGGACTCCAACTGTCCCGCGCATTGGGATGGCAACTCGTTTTTCGTGTTCAACTCCTACGGCCATCCTTACCAGAGCTCCGGTCCCGACCTTGCCCACCTCGGCACCCAAGTTTCCACGAAGTTAGGAGCCTTGAACGACAAGCTGTACATATGGATAGAAGCAACCTGGAAAGATGAAGATGACGGGGTTCTCTACGGGGCCTACCATTACGAGCCTGATGCGATTTGCGTCTCGAACGACCATCTTCCCACCATGCCGCGCATCGGCTGGATGCGGTCACACGACAACGGAGCGAGCTGGGAAGATCTGGGGTTTATTATCTCCGCTGCCCCTTGCGCGGTGCGTTGCTCGACGGCAAGCCCATGGGATGTGGGCGGCACAGGGGATTTCGTTTTCTACCTAGATGAGAAGAAAGAGTATTTCTACTTCTATGGGACTAGCTATGACGCCCGATTCGAGGAACAGGGGGTCTGGGCTGCCCGCCTGCGCTATGCGGACCGCCAGAATCCTTCCGGAAAAGCCATGAAGTGGTATAAGAATTCCTGGAGCGAGCCGGCGCTGTGGGGCCACGTTACTCCGGTGTTTCCAGCCACTCGCGACTACCACCTAAAAGACGGAGAGATGTTCTGGGGGCCGGCCATTCACTGGAACACCTATTTGCAGACCTACGTGATGTTCCTGAATCACGCGGTTGATACCAAGCTGACGCAGGATGGTATTTACATCAGCTTCAGCAGAAACGTAGGAGACCCTCTGGGGTGGACTCCACCGCGGATGATTCTAACCCGCGAGCAAATTCAGAAGGTCATGGCGGGAACCAAAGTCTCACCCACCAAACTCGAAAACGGGTGGTATCCGGAAGTAATCGGCACAGGAAAGGGAGAAACAGACAAAATCGTCGGCCGAACGGGACGGTTTTTCCTGGCCGGGGTGTCGAAGCAGACCATTAGTTTCCTGAAGCCGGGCGAGACTGCCGGACCTTGAAACGGGGCTCCCGCCAGCTCCATCAATAACCATCGGGGAAGGTGCACATGTCGCCGAACCACCTCCATCGCCGTCAATTTCTCCAAGCATCCGCGGCTACACTGGCAGCCACGCTGGTCCCCTGGAGAATCACCGCCGCCCCAGACGATGAGAACCACTTATGCCCGAGGTCTTCTGCCCCGGCGCGGACCTTATGTGCGTTTCGCACGGGTGATCTGACCTCCTTTGCCTGGGATTTGCGGCTCACTCTCTCCTGCTTGCAAGGCATGGTGAACCGAAGTCAGCCGCGCCTGTATCTGATCCACGATCGTTACGATGAACTGTGGCTCGAGTGGCTCCAGGAGCGCGGAGATGTTGAGCAAGTCCAGTGGCTGGAAATTGGAGAAGTCTTCGCACGCTTCCTGCCTGGCGTTCCCCAGATGTTTGTGACGGACCCCGCGGTGCCCGCGAGCATCAACGTGGCAACCATGCTGGCCAGCGTACGGGGCGGACTGGTGGCCACTCCCAATACTTTCGAACAGTTCAATCTGCCGCTCGGATCCAGCCCCGATGCAAGTGATGTCGGACTCGACCTCCGAACCCTCCGGTGGCAAAAGGACATCGACGCCTACCGTTGGGCTTTCCAGCAAATGGGCGACAGTTTTTCCAAGCAGGCACTGGCAATCCTCGCGCCGGAGGAGGTTGCTCTCAGGGATTACCTGGTGGAGTTCAAAATCCCCATCCTTTGGATCTCCGGTCCTCAAGACGAACCGTCGAATCCGAAGGCCTCATCGGATGCCGAGATGAAGTTTGCCCAGGAAATCATGATGCAGTGGCCGCCG